>Ga0209172_10000607_pt1 | contig 95367 bp, 76 predicted proteins | sample LarsenN4metaG_FD_184113 | JGI IMG/M metagenome (GOLD analysis project Ga0209172, IMG submission 184113) | Hot spring sediment bacterial and archeal communities from British Columbia, Canada, to study Microbial Dark Matter (Phase II) - Larsen... ... | reverse complement strand
AGACCCGTCAGCTCGAGGCGATCCGCGCCGAGCTCGACGAGGAGCATGCGAAGCGGACGGCTCCCGCCGTCCGCTCGTCAGAGGCCAGATCCCCTTCCTCAATTTCCAGCAAGCTCAGGACTTGACCAACGTCCACGACGGGCTCGAGTGGGACCGCGCCGAGCGCCCTTCAATGGAGCCGCGGCTCTTCAGCCGCGGAAACGCACAGGTGTCCGCGCTAGAGCGCCGGTAGCGGCGCCTTCAATGGAGCCGCGGCTCTTCAGCCGCGGAAACCGGAGAGGTAGGCCGCGCCCTTGGAGCGGTCGAACCGTCCCTTCAATGGAGCCGCGGCTCTTCAGCCGCGGAAACTGCACGGTCGCGTGAAGTCGACGTCCCGGAAGTACATCCCTTCAATGGAGCCGCGGCTCTTCAGCCGCGGAAACCCGGGAGAGCGGGCACGACGAGGCCGCGCCCGGACGTCCTTCAATGGAGCCGCGGCTCTTCAGCCGCGGAAACATGAGCCACGAGCACGAGGGGCCCGGCGGCGTGCTCCCTTCAATGGAGCCGCGGCTCTTCAGCCGCGGAAACCGGCACCCACGTCCGCGTGGAGGCGGTGGACTTCTAGCCTTCAATGGAGCCGCGGCTCTTCAGCCGCGGAAACGGCGCGGCGCGTTCGGACCGAGATCCGACCGCAGCTCCTTCAATGGAGCCGCGGCTCTTCAGCCGCGGAAACTCGACGAGCGCGCGCACGGCGACCCTCTGCTGCCCGTACCTTCAATGGAGCCGCGGCTCTTCAGCCGCGGAAACGAGGAGTTCTTCCTCGGCGCGCTCGAGGAGAAGCTCCTTCAATGGAGCCGCGGCTCTTCAGCCGCGGAAACCCGCCCCAGAGGGAGCCAGACGCCCCGCTCGTCTGGCCTTCAATGGAGCCGCGGCTCTTCAGCCGCGGAAACGACAGAGTACACGCCGTACGCGCGCGCATACCCCCGCCTTCAATGGAGCCGCGGCTCTTCAGCCGCGGAAACGACGACATGCTGTACGTCACGGTTCTGCTTCGTTGCCTTCAATGGAGCCGCGGCTCTTCAGCCGCGGAAACGCCCGAACGCCTCATCTCTTCGGCGTACGCCTCGCGCCTTCAATGGAGCCGCGGCTCTTCAGCCGCGGAAACCCCGCGCGCGCGAGGAGCTCGCGGGGCTCGCTCAGGCCCTTCAATGGAGCCGCGGCTCTTCAGCCGCGGAAACTCTCGCCGTCGTCGGAGAAGTCGGCCATGCGGGAAACCCTTCAATGGAGCCGCGGCTCTTCAGCCGCGGAAACGGCGGAGCGGGCCCACTTCATGTCCGGGCTGACGGTCCTTCAATGGAGCCGCGGCTCTTCAGCCGCGGAAACATCGGGGATCAGCTCGATGACGCGCGCGGCATAGCGCCTTCAATGGAGCCGCGGCTCTTCAGCCGCGGAAACACGGGCGTCACGGCGTAGGGCTCGACGAGCTCGCACCTTCAATGGAGCCGCGGCTCTTCAGCCGCGGAAACCTCGGCTGGGCCCGACGGGCGACGGCGCCGGACTTCCTTCAATGGAGCCGCGGCTCTTCAGCCGCGGAAACTTCGCCCAGATGATGTCGCTGCGCAGGTAGTAGCCGGCCTTCAATGGAGCCGCGGCTCTTCAGCCGCGGAAACGAGGCAAGGCATGCGGATCTACACTCGCCGCGACGACGGCCTTCAATGGAGCCGCGGCTCTTCAGCCGCGGAAACGCCGAGGCGGCGCTGCGTCGTCTACCGCAGCGAATCCGCCCTTCAATGGAGCCGCGGCTCTTCAGCCGCGGAAACGTCCGGGCGAGCCTGGGCATGCCGAGGCGTTCTGGCACCTTCAATGGAGCCGCGGCTCTTCAGCCGCGGAAACTCGGCGACGTCATGCTCGTAGGCCCCACGGGCTCCGGCCTTCAATGGAGCCGCGGCTCTTCAGCCGCGGAAACTTCCCGGCGGGCCAGGTGGCCGCGCTCAGGGTGCTCCTTCAATGGAGCCGCGGCTCTTCAGCCGCGGAAACCGTGGCCTCACAAGGTGGCGCAACCAGGCTGGAATCGCATCGGGCTGCGAGCGCTGCGGCGCGCAGTGCCTGCACGGACCCCGTAGTGGAGCTCGAGGCCCGGCAACTCGACGTGCAGGTGCGCGGGTCTCCGTCGGGAAGCAGATCGTCGAGCGCTCCCCGGACTTCGCGTGCCAGAGCGACCTCTCGCGCGACGGCGGCGAAGTCCTGTCCCAGCCGGCAGTGTCTCTCGATCCACACTCACTCCGCCGTCGGCGAGGTCAGAAGATGCGAGATTCGCGCCGCTCTCTGGGAACCGGGCGACCGATCGAGTCCACGCGGTGGGTCCTGCCCTCGCTCGGGCCGAGCTCGATCAGCAGGACCTGGTCCTCGTCGTGATGGATGAGGCCCTGCAACACGCCGATCATCTCGAAGCGTTCCATGTCGGTCAAGTCGCAGCGGAACACGGAGAGCTGGAGATGCTGGCCGAAGCCCTTCATCGCCTTGAAGACCTTCCGCAGGCGCTTCGGATCCGAGATGTCGTACGTGACGATCAGGAGCTTGCGCATCGGTCACCGCGTGGTGATCGGCTCGTAGGTCGGCAGCTCGCCGAGCAGGTGGCGCGCGAGGAGCCTCGCCTCGACCTCGAAGACGCGGCGGTAGCTGATTCGATAGCCGAACACCGGGTGCACGATCTCCTGTGCGAGCCGCTGCTCGAAGCTGCGTAGAAACTTGCGCCGCCCGCCCTCGGTGAGGTTGACCGCGCCCATGCGCTCGACGAAGTCGGACTCCGAGATCTCGCCGTTGTTGACGGCGCGCACGACCGTCGAGTCCGCGCAGAGCGGCCGAAAGCTCTCCATCAGATCGAGCGCCAGCGAGGGACGGCCGTAGCGCGGCGCGTGGTAGAAGCCCAGGAACGGGTCGAAGCCCACGGTGCGGCACACCGTGACCCACTCGCGCGTGAGCATGGAGTACGCGAACGAGAGCAGGGCATTCACAGGGTCGCGCGGTGGGCGGCGGTTCCGGCCTTCCAGGCCGAAGCGATCGCGAAAGGGTCCTTCCCGAAGGAGCGATGCGAAGCAGCCGAAATAGAGCCGGCCTCCGTTCCGCCGCCGTTTCGGCGCAGGAGGACGCGCTGGTTGGTGAGCTTCGCGGCGACGATCCAGCGCGCGATCCGCAGCGACCGCTGCGGGTCGTCTGCCGCGCGGTACTGTTCCTGGCGGAGCCGGACGTTGGCGTGAGGAAGGCCGTCCGTGACGCCGTAGAGCCAGCCACCGCTGGAGAGATGCACGATGGGCTTCCCCTGGCTCAGGAGCTCGCGGTAGACGGCCTCGGTCGCGGAGACGCGACCGATCAGCACCAGCTGCGACACCTCGCGGGTGCGCGCCTCTCCGAGCTTTTGGTCCTTGTCGAAGACCACCAGCAGGTCGCCATCCTTGCGAACCGTCGCGCCGGGCTGCTGGACGTACAGCGGGAAGGCGTGATCTGCCGCCGGGAGGAGCAGGCGGGGCGGCGGGCCCTGGTCGCGCAGGAAACGGGTCTCGTCGGGCAGGCAGATCGGCGCGAGCGAGCAGCGCACGCACTTCGGGCTGTCGACGAGCGGCGGGGGCAGAGTCCCCGATGCGGCCGCGGCGCGCAGCTCATCTAGCTTTCGCCGCGTGAGCGCGATCAGCTCGTCGTCGAACGGCACGACCACGCGCTCGTTCGACCCCGCGAAGTAGAGCACGCCCGAGTCGCAGCGGTAGCCGTGACGACGGAGCAGAAGCCCCTGAGCGCAGACCTGCACGCGCTCGGGCTCGTAGGCTCCGCGCTCGACGTGTGGTCGCTTTCCTTTCTTGGTGTCGACGGGCTGCACCCGATCGCCTTCGATCTCGACCAAGTCGATCTTGGCGACCAAACCAAGCTCTGTGTCCGAGAGCTCCACCGAGCGGATCTGCTCGACGGGGTCGGGGGCGGAACGATCGTCTTCTCCGGCGGAGGCGGGCTGGCGGAGCCGCACCCGGTAGCCGGGCCGGTCGACTGCGGCGTGGCGGACGGCGCCCTCGACGGTGTCGGCGTTCGGGGCGAACTCTCCTTCGACCCATTCCAGGATCGCCAGCCGCGGGCAGTACACGAACTCGTTGAGCATGCGGGCGGGGACGAGCGGCTGATCGGGCGGCTCGGAGTCGGGCATCGCGGGCCTCCGTGGACGGGGGAGGAGCGATATGGGACTCATCGGCCGGCCGGGGTGGATGGTGGAGTTCGGGGACTCTGGGAGGCAGCGTCCCGCCGGGCCTCAGTGCGCGCCGGCGAGGGACAGGCTCGTGATCTGAGCGCGCGGCCGACACGACACCGGGTCGGCGAGGCGGACCGGGAGGGCGACGTCGCCGGAGCGATAGCGTGCAAGCGACGGACCGTCCGACGTCACCCCAAGCTCGAAGACCAGATGCTCGGGCGCGCGCCCGCTGACGCGCATCCGGCCGGTGTGCAGGCACCGGTGATGGTGGAAGGCGCACAGCGTGATGCGGTTGTCGGGTGCGTTCGAGCCACCCGCCGAGCGAAACACGATATGGTGATCTTGCAGGTTTCGGCGCGACGAGCAGCCCGGCACCGCGCAGCGGTAGCCGTCGCGCTCGATCACCGGATCGGGGCGCGCCGCAGCGGGGTCGCGAGCCGTCCAGCTTGCGAGCGCATGGTCGAGAAGCGCCCCGAAGGCCTCGCCGTCCGACGCGGGGCGCCCGAGGAGCGGCCGGAGGTGCCCGCGGAACACCTCGCGCACCGCGGCGAACAACCAGGCCACCTCGAGGGGAAGGCGCCAATCGATCCTCTCCGTCGCACCGAGGTCGACCTCGGGCGCACACATCCGCCGCTCGGGCTCCGGGATCGCATCTTGGGCCCGCTCGGGGTGGAACAGGCACCGCTGAAACGCAGGGCCGTGGCCTGCCCGCAGCAGAAGTGCGCGCCGGACGTCGGCCTCGAGCCGCCGCACCGTAACCCCCTCGGCCCACGCGACCCAATGCGGCCGCCACTCGCCCTCGATGTCGAGGAGCAGGAGAGGAACCAGGCACTGTGCCTTCGCCCAGGACAGGCGCCCCGCGCGAAAGCCATCGCGCAGATCGGGACACACGTCGCCCGCCCGCTCGATACGCAGCAGCGCACGAGCCTTGCTTGCGGACATGCCGAGCGACTCGGCGGCCACCGCCCCTAGCGTGTGGTAGCGACCGCTCCATTCGTACTCGGGCGAGGTCACGAGGCGCAGGAGTGGCGCGATCGCCGCGTCCAGCGTCTGCTCGAGGCGCACCGCGAGGCGCAGGCGGCGATCGAGCTCGACGGCGTCGGCCTGCGCGAGGCCGTCGAGAAGCGGCGCGATCAACGGCAACTCGACGCTGGGAAGCGAGGAGGGCGGGGCTGCCAGGTCGCCGGGCACGTCGCCTGCCACGGGCTCCACTGCCCTCCAGGGCGGGCCGAGCGGCTCGGGCTCGGGCTCCGGCTCCGGGCCCGGCTCGAGGCCGACGCCCGAGCAAGCCTCCGCCGTGACCCACTCGAGCGCCTCGTCGGCGCGCAGCCGCTGGCCGGCGACCCGCTCCGCGAGCTCGTGCGCGAGGTGCCACTTCTCGCGGACGGCTGGCGTGCACCACACGGTCACCCGCGCGCAAGCAACGGTGGTGCTGGCGAGGCCCTCGTCGTCGACCTCGACCGTGGCGCTCGGTGGGGCGCAGGCGCGAACCTCGGCTTCGAGCCGCCGAATCGGGAGTTCCCGGGCGCGGGCGATCCAGACCTCCTCGTCCGCCGTGCTCGCCACGCGCGCGATCAGGCGGACCTTGCTCCAGGGCAGCTCGTTGGCGCGCAGCGCGCGCCCGAGCCTTGGCAGCGCGGCCAGGGCGCGATGCACGTGTGCCAGGTCGTGGAGCTGGCGCGCGGAGAGCCCCAGCCGCTCGCGCGCGTAGTCGCCGACGCGGGCGTAGCAGAGCGGCTCGTAGGCGCGGGTCTCGAGCAGGCGCGCGGCGATGGCGGCAAGCGCGCGGCGAAGCGGCCCGGCGGCCGCGGCGAGCTGGGTGAGCTCCGCCTCCGCGCCGCGTGCGCGCTGCGGCGGCGGCTCGGGTGCGAGGTCGATCATGTGCGGCGTTTCCGACTGGCACGATAGGCGAAGAAAAGACGAAAGTCAAGAATCGCGTCGTAAGTAGATCGCACCGGGCATTGTCACTCGCCGCGAGTGCGCGTCCATCGGAGACTCACCCGCATCCGCGCGCGCCTTCACGCAGATTATGAGGCTCGGTCGTTCCCCGACATCCGTGAGCGGTGGGGAAGAGGCGCCATCACGCCCAACCCGAGGAACCGGCCATCGCCAATGACCAGAGGGCCCGAAACGGGTTCCGAGAAGCTGATCTGAACGTGCCAGAGCCGCTGGTGAGGGAACCTCGTTCCGCGTGAGAACGCTTCGGCGCGCTCGCCGTTGCCTTCGAAGGGCTCCCGCTGGACCTGCACTGCCTGTACGGGCACGCGAACGCCCGCATGGCGTAATGCCTGAATCACTGCGCCCGCCGCGCGCGCCAGCTCTTGACGCTTTTCCTCTCCGCTCTTCGCCTCTGTGGTCTTCCGGGCTGGGTCGATCCGGCGCCGGCTCCCCGACGACGGAAGCGCAGCCGGAGTCACCGTGCGCCAGGTGTACGCCCTTGCCTCCTCGCCGGTGCCGTAGTGGCGCAGCATGTCCAGAGAACCCGCGGGCGTAACTACGATGGGATACTCCTCTCCAGTCTGAACGTCGATCGGCTTGAGGCCCGAGAACGCCCAACTGACGTCATCAGTGCGGAGCGAGCAGCCCGCCGGGACCCGAATCAGGACTCTCCGTATGGCTCGATCGGCATGGGGGTGACCGATGGAAGGAAGCGGGACAATCGCCACGCGCTCGCTGGCGGGGCCATCGTTCGTGCCGTCGGGCTTCCGGCCGATAAGAACGCGGGCGATCTCGGCCTCTCGACCGGTCAATGCGGCTCTGAGACGCTCGACTGCTGCGTCGCGAAGGCACACCACGAGCTTCGAGGCGCTGGCCAGAGGCCACGGCGCGAAAGACGAATCACCCAAGCTGGGGCGTAGCTCGAACACGCGTACCCAGGCAGGGCTCTCGTAGGCTACCGAGCGAAAGCTCGCTCGCGGCGGCTGGTAGAACGTGATCTCTATCCTGCGTCCTTTGCGCTGGACCTTGAACCGCTTACGGTACGCTTCGTAACGCCTTGCGACGGACTGCAGCGAGCCCGGGCGCGGACACCGTAACAGGGCGCCTTCACCCCCCTGCGATGGCCGATAGACGGCTCCCCCATGGCTCTCGAGAAGCGTCTCGACGTGGGACGTGCCGACGCGGTCGCCCCACGCCCACGCCATGTCGATACCGCGACCAAGTTGGTAGACGTGGTCGGCGAGCGAGATGATCGTTGCTGCCTGCCCTTCTTCGGCCTCGACCACGTCCTGCCAGACGTACACCAATGGAACGGTCGCGTCGAACAACCAAGGAGTGGAGTACTTCCGCGCGAGGCGGATCTTCGCGACCCGGCGTAGATCGCCTTGGATCGCATCGAGGTCGTTGTTTGGCATGTAGTACACGACGCGCTGGCCGCGCCTTCCATGCGGCGCAGCGATCAGCGGAGGAGGCAAGCTCTCCAGCCACGCGAGCGCCTGCCGGCTGTGTTCGAGTTTTCCGCCCAGCCCGGCGGCGGCGACGAGCGCCTGGAAGAGACGCGCCGGCGAGGGCGGCCAGTCGCCAGAGCCGTGGTAGCGGCCGTCGTGGAAGCGCACGTGGATGACGAGCGCTTGCGACATCACGCGCCCGCCGCTTCCTCTTCCTCCGTCTTCTTCGCCAAGAGCTTCTTGGCTTCCGCGAGATCGAACACGTACACCAGCGCTTCGTCGCTTGGCCACCTCGCCTGCCACCTCGGTCGGAATGGATTGGCGGCACGAAGCGCGTAGTCCCTGATGGCAGCCACGTCGAGCGAGACCTCCCTCGACGCGCCACGCCGCGGCACCTCATACCAGCGGTCGTTAGCGTCGGCATACCGCAGATGGCAACCCTCGCGCAGAAACAGATCGATGTCCGCCGTCGCCGCCATCAGCGACAGCCCGAGGAGGTACTTGCGGATCGCATGGGTCTCGGCCTCGCCCCTGCCGCGGAGTCCGCGCAGCGCCACGAGGTTGACCGTTACTTCGCGCTCGATCCCGCCGCGCGCGATCACGCCGCCCAGGACACGCGCCTCCGGGTTCGGCGTTCCGTCACGGAATCGAGGGACCTTGTCGGTCTTGCGGAACACCCCAGGTGCATCCTTTAGGCCCTTCTCCGACAGCTCGGTCTTCTTGGCCTTTGCCTCCCTTTCCAATTCCGCTCGTTGGCCCTCGTCGAGTAGCTTCCAAACCGAGTTGAACTGCGCCGCTGCGTGAAGCGGCTCCACGTCCCAGGCGCGGATGAGCGAACGGACCAGCCGAGGACGCTTCTCGCCGCTCCCGCCGCGCGAGTCCCATACACCGAAGACGAGCGAGGTCGGAGCCAGCTCACAGAGCGGACCCGCGTCGCCGTTCCGCAGGCTCTCGAAGGCATCTCCAATCATCTCCCTGAGGCCGGGTGACGACTGCACCGCTGCGTCTGCAGCTCGGTGCGCGAGCTCCAGAATCGACCGCGTGACCTTGCGCGGACTCCTGCAAGCGCTGCCCTTCTTCTTCGCCGTCGCCCCGCCCGCGCAGCCCTCACAATTCCCGCACGGCTCGGATCGAAGCACCACTTCGATCTGCGGTACGAGCCAGCGTCCGCGGTCCGTCCCCGGCGCTGCCTTGAAGATCGGCTCGAGACGGTTGGCCTGGGAGCCGACGCTGTCAACGCTGGCGGCACGTGTGCCGTCCGATAGCGTGTCGATGTTGTAACCGATGTCCGCGTAGGTCGGGGGGAAGATCACGCCGTGGCCGTCGTTCACGGCCTCGACGGGAAGCAGCTTCTGCTTGAGGTGGAGCGCGACGGGACCCGTAGCATCGGTGGCCCAAGCGTCCAGCACCTCGTCCATGACCGTCATCCCTGCATCTCCTCTTGTGCGAACGTGACGTTCTTGTTCTTCCCCGAGAGCGCGAGCTCGAACGAGAAGACCCTCCTCGGCACAGCCAAGCTCGCACCGCCTAGGACCGGACGAGCAAGAAGCGGCGGGAGGAGGCAGCCCCAAACGGAGTAGCGGACCTTGCGGTTTTCGTATTCCTTCGGGCGCGCGTGCTCAAGACCGACGGCCGCGAGCAGTTCGACGACCGGAGAGGCCGCAAGGCGGTGGCCTTGATCGTTCGGTGAGTAGCCAGCATCGATCCCGGTCCAGGCGCCGCGCGGGTCAAAGTTGAAGCTACCTCCCATGGGCGTCAGCACGCCGAAGGGATCAACCAGGAACTCCGCACGCTGCTGACCCCACAGCGCGCGCAGCCCAAGCGTCCTCACATCTTCCGCACGCTGCCCCGTCTTCGACTTCGCCCGAGTCCCGCAGAGCATGGCGCGCGCAATAGTCGCCGCGGAACGGTTACCGGCGTACAGCTTGAAATCGCTTCGAGTCGATCCGTCGACCCAATGGCTCATCTCGATGACCGGGCCGGCTGCACCGGCCGGTCCTCGAATGAGACGAATCGGCAGCGCCCTTCCGTCGGCCTTCGGCCCGGGAAACGTCTTCGACGGTTCAGGGGGGTCGTTGACGGGGGTCTCGTCGTCGTCGCCACCGGCTGCGACCGGTCCCTTTCCATTGGGCGGCGGGTCCACGTAGCCTCGAGGTGCGTAGCGACGAACCTCTGACGCAGCCACGGCGTCGAGGACCACCGCGAAGGGGTTATCGATGTCCCTCGAAAGAAGCCGGAAGCGGACTTTAGCCTCGTTGCTCCAATCGAACCCGCCCTCAGCGCTCCCGAGCAGTAGGTCGGCCACCTCGAGGAATCCCAGACAAGCGAACACCTGGCCGGGATTGAAGATGTCCACCGAGATAGACGCCTCGCCCATCAATTCGCCTCGGCGCCCAGCGCCTGACTGCCCGCGTCGTTGTCCCTCGACGCCTGCTGATCGGCGGCGCGCAGGAGCGCTTCCCACCACGCCAAGCCCCAGGGTCCCCAGCGCCGTTGGAGGCGCGCGAAGCGCAGGGCCACCCGTGCTGCGCGCTCCTCCACGACGGAGGGCGGCGCATCATCACAGCCGCTCGTCCCGATCACCGGGCGCCCGAAGCCGTGATGGGTGGCGATTAGATGCAGCACTAGGTCCTGCAACTCGCTCGGAAGCTGCTTGAGTCGTTCGTCGGCCTCGGCCCGGGGAAGCGATCCCAGCTCATGCCGATATCCGTCGAGGAGGGCGTAGTCGATCGGGCCTCTCGTCTTCGCAAACGGCCGGCCGGGGGGTGCATTGAAGGCCCGCTGCCATCGCGAAGCGCGCTTGCCCTCGTCGTGAAGAGCCGCTGATACGCTGAGGACCCTCTCGTAGATCGCGTCGAGACCCAACCGCTTCGCAAGCACGCAGGCACGTCCTTCGGCCCATGACTGATGCTCTTCGAGCAACTGCGGGCGAGCCGACGAGCGGTCCTCCTCTGTCGCCGCGTCGTGACGCCACTTGTCCACGATCAACCACCGGCGCACCTCGCCCTCGTCCGACACCTCCGCGGCGAAGCGCAGGCGCTCACGCCAGATCGGATCGGCGACCAACGGATCGCCGGCCGCAGCGAACCGAAGACGGAATCGCACGACGCCTTCGCCGATCCAATCGCTCCCATCGTCCGCTGTCTGCGGTGAATCCACATGGCCGTGTTCGAGCAGCCCGTCCTTCAGGCCTCCGAGCCTCGCGTCGACCACGAGCATGGCTCCTCGGAGCCCCGACTCCAGCTCTTCGTTGCTCTTCGTCTCCTGTCCAGCCCTCGCCTCGCCAACGGGCAGGTCACCAAGCCAGAGTCCCCCACGAAGAGCGCCGTCGGGTGCCAGCACAAAGGCCACGATGTCGTCGAGCCCGGGAAGCCCCTCTTCTCCGCTCTTGCTTCGATCGAGCACGTTCCTTCCTCGTACGCGGAGCCACTTGAGCACGCGGAACGCTTCCGTCTCCAAGATCTCGCTCGCGTGCGGGGGGGCCGCCTCGAAGAACGCCTCGATCTCGTTCCGAGTCGGACGCGAGCCGCCCGAGCGGATGGGTAGGTGCGCTCGCCACACGACGGAAGTCTGTGGCGGATCGTCTTTCCATCCGCGAAGCCAAGGATCGATTGCAGGGCGACCGGTGTGCTCTTCCAGCGAGGTCAGTGACCACGCGTCGATGAGCGCGCGCGTCAATGCGGGCCGAAGAGGCGGAGGCGTCGTGGCCGCGTCGAAGAGCTTCTTCAGTTCCGCATCTCGATCGGCCTCCTGCTTCAGCTTCGCCAGAGCAGCGGGACTCGCATCGAAACCTCGGTCGTCTCTTCGCAAACGCTCGAAGGGCGCTTGGTAAGCCTCTAGCTCCTCTTCCGCGGGTTCCAAGACGACGATCACTGTCGCGTCTCCATCGCCGCGCCGGTTCACCCGACCGAGGCGCTGCACCATCCGCTCCCAGGCGACGAGATCGCACACCATGTGGTCGGCATCTAGGTCCACGCCCACTTCGGCTGCCGATGTCGCGAATAGGAACGCGGCGTGCGTGCCAGACGTCTTGCTCCGGGCCAGGAACCCTAGGCGCTCCAGATCCTGCCTTGCCTTCTCGCGCTCGAAGACCCGACGCCCTCCGACTAGGAGCTCGGTGTCGACCTCGACCTCTCTACCCGCCGCAAGCTTCTCGACGGCGCTCTTTGCCTTCCGGGCGATCTCTGGGCTGTCGCAGAACACGAGGATTCGATCGCTTCGCTCTCCGCGCGCCGCAAGCTCCCAGGCCTCGCGAGCAAGCGCATCTTCGAGCTTGCAGGCTTCCGCGAGCCGTTTCAGGATGAGGTGCTTCCTGGCATAGAGGCGTCTCTTCACCACCGGGTGCGCGAGGTCAAGATCTGACAATATGTGAGCGTCATCCCTCGAAGCGCGGCCCGTGGCGGACAGGGACATCAGCTTCAGACAGGGTACGAGGGCAGACAGGTCCGCACAGGGTCCAAATGCCTTCGTGTCGGAGGCAATCGCGTACACGAGTTCCTCGAACGGCGGCACGAGATGCGCCTCGTCGAGCACGACGAGCGTGTCGCTCCCAAGGAGCCCGGCGTGGTAGGGTCTCATCTTGCGGGAGACGCCGTAGCCTTCGAAGAGCAGGCGTGATCCGATCATGTCGACGGTTCCGACGATGATCGCGGGCGACGCTGGATCCTCGAGCCACTGACGATTGTCGACGTACTGCCCGCGTAGCGTGGAGATGGGCAGCGGACCGTTCAGGCCGAGCGCCTGCTTCGCAGTCTCGTTTGCGTTCACCCACTCGCGGAGTCGCTCCGCCTCCGCCGTCGCTTGGTCTACGACAGCTCGACGATCGACCACGTAGACGAGGCGCCGCGGAAGCTCCGCTCCGAGCGCCCGCGCGACGAGCCAGATCGCCATCACAGCCGTCTTGCCGAGTCCCGTCGGCAGGTCGAGCGCCGACGGGACATCTCCCTTCGTGAAGCGCTCTAGGAGCCTCGTCTGCCAAGGAAACGGGGTATCTGTCCCGTCGAGACCCAGCGCGTGCCTGAGCCACTCATCCTGCTCAGCCATCCCGCACCCCACACAATCCCACCCCCCAGTACCTCCCCGCGCCCAGCAGCACCGGCCCCTCCACCTTCTCCGCGAACTCGAGCTCCGCGTGCACGCACACGCGCTGGAACTTGTTCGAGCCGGGGCGGGACGGCTTGCGGGGGAAGGGCATGAACTCCGGGGCCGTCGGGATGCCCGGGAAGGTGGAGCGGCGCATGACACGCACCTGCGTGGGCGGCGGGAGGCCGATGTGCGCGCAGCCGCGGGCGACGATCTCGGCGGCGCGGCGGGCGGCGCGGGCGGCTTGGGCGGGGCTTTGGGCGGTGAGGTCGCCCGGGTTGTGGTGGAGGGCGAGGGGCGTGACGGTGGCCCAGCGCCGCGACGGGCCGCTCCAGCGGTGCGGGTCGAGGAAATGGCGCGCGAGGGGGTCCGCCGTGGGCTCGTCGACGCGGGAGAGCTGAAGCGCGCCCAGCCTTCCCAGCACGAGGCGCAGCCCGCCCCGTTCCCAACGGGCGGCGGCCAGCAGGATGGCCTGGCGCTCCTCGGGGTCGATCGCGCGTGGGAGCACGATCGCGACGCCGGCGATCCGCGAGCTGGACGTGTTCGCGCGGAGATCGGGCAGAGCCAGGAATGCAGCGTGCGGGCGCTCCAGCGGTCGGCCGTCGGACTGATGACCCGAGAGCGCTGCGGGGGGCGGATCGACCGCGTGGCACATCAGAGCGTTTCGAAGCGCCCTGGCGACCTCCTCCGCGTACGTAAGCGAAAGCGCAGAGGTTTGCTCTCCCTCCGCGGGGCTGACGCGCAGCACGAGGGACTCGTCGAACACGGAGCGCGCGGAGGTCCTCGGCTGTGCCCTCGGCTGGCACCTCGGGGGCACCTCGGTCGAATCGACTACATCGAAGCGGAGCGAGCGCCGCGCTCCTCCATACACGGTCTCCAAGCCTTGTTGGCCCTCCGGTCCTGCGCACGATCGACGCGGCTCCGCGATCGCGGCACGAGGAATCCCATCACGGCGATGTGACAGATGCGGTCACGACGAATTCGTCGGGTACGGAGCGTCGAGCGGGTGGCGCTCGGGAGGCGATCGAGGGATCCACGGAACGGCACCCTACGCCATCCGGCGTCTGGTCGTCAACGCGGGCGGAGGATCCGCAGGACCCTTGGGGCGTCTCGACGCCCGCGGGCGCCGCCCCTCACCCCATCCACGCCCCGTTGTTCGGGTCGAGCGCCTGCCCCGTGAGGCCCGCCGCGTCGGGCGAGCACAGGAAGAGGACGAGCCCCGCGACTTCCTCCGGCTCGCTGATGCGCTGGAGGGGGACGGAGGCGAGGAGCTCGCGGCGCACGTCGGCGAAGGGGCGGCCCTGCTCGGCGGCGATCTCGCGCATGCGCGCCGCCGCCATGTCGGTCTCCACCCAGCCGGGGCAGATCGCGTTCACGCGCACGCCGCGCGGGGCGAGCTCCGCGGCGAAGGAGCGCACGAGGCCGAGCTGGCCGGCCTTCGCGGCGCTGTAGGCGGCGATGCCGGGGACGCCGAAGCGCGCGACGCACGACGAGATCACGATCGCCTGACGCGGCTCGGGGCCGGGCGCGAGGTGGCGCTCGAAGGCGCGCAGGCAGAAGTAGGCGCCGTCGAGGTTCGTGCGCACGACCTCCTCGAAGCGGTCCTCGCCGTCGACGACGTCGGGGCCGCCGACGCCCGCGTTGGCGACGAGCACGTGGAGCGGCCCCAGGTGGTGCGCCACCTCGTCGAACGCGCGGTCGACGTCGGCGCGGTCGCGCACGTCGACGCTCCGCACCAGGGCGCCGCCCTTCGCCGCGGCGGCGGCCTCCTCGAGCGGCGCGCGCCGGCGGCCGAGGAGCGCGACGCGCGCGCCCGCGGCGGCGAGCCGGAGCGCGATCGCGCGGCCGATTCCCGTGCCGGCGCCCGTCACGACCGCGACGCGCTCGGAGAGATCGGTCACGGCGCCTCGCCCGCGATGCCCACCTCCGCGAGGAGGCGCGGAAGGTCGTCGCGCGTCCCGAGCACGAGCGCGACGCCGGGCGGGAGCGCCTCCGCGAGGCGGCGGAAGTAGCCGCGGTCGGCGCGCGACTCGACGAGCACCACGAGCCCGCGGTCGTCCTCGCAGCGGATGAGCCGCCCGCACATCTGCTTCAGGTGCAGCAGCATGCGCCCGAGGGTATAGCGCCCGAAGGCGTCGATCCCCTGCGCCTCGAGGCGCTCCTCGCGCCGGCGGCGCAGCTCCGTCGGCACCTCGAACGGCAGCTTCTCGATCACGACGGCCTGGAGGTCGTCGCCCGGGATGTCGAGCCCCTGCCAGAACTTGCGCGCGCCGAGGAGGACGGCGCCGCCCTGGACGAAGCGCGTCACGAGCGCGGCGGGGTCGTCCGCCGCGCGCCGCGGCGCGAGGACCTCGATGCCGTCCTCGCGCAGGCGCGGCGTGAGCTCCTCGGCGACCTGGTCCAGGCGCCGCAGGCTCGTGAAGAGGCCGAGCGTGCGGCCGCCGAGGCGCCGCGCGAGATCTTCGATCACGGCGGCCGTCTCGCCCACGAGGTCGCCGTTCGACTGCAGCGCGGCGACGCGCATCTGTGTCGCGTACGGGAACGGGCTGGGCACGGCGTCGCGCCGCAAACGCTCCCCCGCGCGGGCCTCGAGCTCGAGGTCGCCGAGCGCCGCGAAGGCGTCGCCTCCGACGAAGAGGCTCGCCGAGGCGCCCGCGAAGGAGCGCACCCGCGCCATGAGGCCGCGGTGGAACGCGTCGGCCGGCGAGACGGGGCGCACGGCCAGCCGCCAGCGCTCGAACGGCGGCTCGAGGCCCTCGAACGCCGCGACGGCGTCGCGGCGCTCCGGCGAGAACGCGAGCCGCAGCCCTTCGGCGGCGCCGCGCAGGTCGGCGAGCGCGCGCTCGAGCGCGGGCCCGTCCTCGCCGGCGCGCGCGCTCGCGCGCTCGGCGTGGTCGGCGGCGACGTCGATGCGGCCCGCGGCGGTCGCCGCGAGCGCCGCCGCGGCGCGGAACGCCGGGCCCGGGTCCTCCGGCACCTGCACGTCGCCGAACTCGCCGGCGCGGTCCGCGAGCGCGCGGCCGAGGCTCGCGAGGTCGAGCGCGAGCGCGCGGCGCCAGGCGAGGACGTCGTTGCGCTCGGGCGCCGGCCCCGAAGCGACGAGGCCGTCGCGCCAGCGCGCACGGGCCCCGGGGCGCGGCCGCCCGAACACCTCGTCGAAGCGCTCGAGCACCTCCTCCGGGCGCACCTCGAGCGCGTACGCCTCGTCCGCGACGTCGCCGAGCTCGTGCGCCTCGTCGGCGATCACGTGCTCGAACGCGGGGTAGTCGGGCGGCCAGCGCAGGAGGAGGTCGTGGTTCGCGACGACGAGGTGCCCCTTCGCGAGCGCGGCGCGCCGGCGGCCGAGCGGGCACCAGCGCTCCGCCGCGCACTGCTCGCGCGTGCACTGTTCGGCGCGCGCCGCGACGGAGCGCCGCAGCAGCTCGCGCAGCGGGCGGAAGCGGCGCAGGAGCGCCGCGGGCACGGAGCCGACCTCGCCCCACGGCCGCGTGCGCGCGCACGCGTCGAGGACCGCGAACGCGAGCCGCTGCTGGGGGAAGAGCTGCCCCTCGCGCCCGTCGGCGAGCGCGGCCTGGAGCCGGCGCCCGCACACGTAGTTCGCGCGCCCCTTGATCGAGAGGGCGCGCAGGTCGGGGTAGCCGAGGAAGCGCGCGGCGGCGCCGATGTCCTTCCCGAGGAGCTGGTCCTGGAGCAGCTTCGTGCGCGTCGAGATCACGACCGGCGAGCGCGCGCCGGCCTCCGCGCGCTCGACCGCGAAGGGAATCGCGGCCGCGAGGTAGGCGAGCGACTTCCCGACGCCGGTTCCGCCCTCGAGCAGGAGCACCTCCTCGTCGGCGAGGTTGCGCGCGAAGGCGAGCGCGAGACGCACCTGCTCCTCGCGCACGCGGTAGCCCGGGAAGTGGCGCCGCCCGCGCGCCTCGTCGCGCAGCGCGGCCGCGATGGCGTCCGGGTCGAACGGGACGCGCGGCTCCGCGGTCTCGCCGACCGCGACGTAGGGCGAAGGCTCCTCGAGCGGGAGCGGAACGTCCTCCTTCCCGAGGAGGTCGAGCCACGGGGAGTCGGGCGCGAACGCCTCGAGGGCGCGCGCGGCGGTGAGAAAGCGCGGCTCGCCGCGCGCGGCGCCCTCGCCCGCCGCGCAGAGGACGCGCGCGGTGTCGAGCGCGTCGGGGAGCGCGCGGTGCTTCTCCTCCGCGCCGAGGAGCATGCGGGTGAAGGACTCGAGGCGGAGGTCCGGCGCGTCCGGATGGGTCACGGCGAGGAGGTCGAGCGTGTCGGCGTAGTCGGCGTGCGCGAGCGCCGCGTCGACGGCCTGCGCGAGGAAGTGCCGCTCGAAGTCCGCGTTGTGCGCGACCAGCGTGCGGCCCGCGAAGAGCGCGCGCAGCGACGGCGCGACATCCTCGATGGCCGGCGCGCCGGCGAGGTCGGCGTCGCGCAGGCCCGTGAGGCGCGCGATCGCGCGCGGGATCGGCCCGCGCGGGCGCACGAGCGCGCGAGCCGTGCGCACGCGCCCGGCGCCGGGCTCGACGAGGAGTGCGCCCACCTCGAGGATCTCCGCGCGCGGGTCGTCCTGGAGCCCGGTCGTCTCGAGGTCCACCACGGCGAGCGGCCCGAGGCGCGCGGCGAGCCGCGCGAGCGCCTCGCGCGAGAGCCCGAGCGCCGCGGGGTCGCTCTCCGCGAGCTCGACGCCGCGCTCCTCCGCGGGCGGCGCCCCTCCGCCTCCGCCCTGCGCCCGGTCGCTAGACGTAGATCCCGCCCTTGTACTCGCGGTCCTGCCGGATGACGACGTTGACGAGCGCGGGCTTCCCGGAGGCGGCGGCGCGCTCGAGCGCGGGGCGCAGCTGCTCGGGCCGCTCCACGAGCTCGCCGTGGCCGCCGAGGGCCTCCACGACCTTGTCGTAGCGCGTCACGTTGAGAAGCGTGGCCTGGAGCCGGTCCCAGCCGTAGACCGCGCCCTGGGGCCTCATCATCTGCCCCCACGCGCCGTCGTTGCCGACGATCCCGATGATCGGGAGGCCGAACCGCACGGCGGTGTCGAACTCGAAGCCGTTCAGGCCGAACGAGCCGTCGCCGTAGACGATCACCACCCGCTTTCCGGGGTTCGCGAGCTGCGCCGCGATCGCGAACGGCGCGCCGACGCCGAGCGTCCCGAGCGGGCCCGGATCCATCCAGGCGCCTTCCCGCTTCACGGGGAGAATCTTCGCGGCGGTCGCGACGATGTCGCCGCCGTCGCCGATCACGATCGGGTCGTCGAGCGTCTCGAGCCAGTCGCGCACCTCGCGGCACATGCGCTGAGGGTCGACGGGCACCTCGTCGCTGTTCAGCGCGGCCTGCACCTTCGCCTCGGCGGCCGCCTCGATCGCGCGCAGCTCGTCGCGCCACGCCGACCAGTCGAGCTTCGCGCCCTGGTTCTTCGTCTCCTCGAGCAGGAGCTCGAAGCTGCACGCGAGGTTCCCGACGAGGCCGACGTCCGACGGCCGGTTCTGCCCGATCAGGGTCGCGTCCATCTCGAGCTGGATGATCTTCGCGTCCGCGGGGATCGTCTTCCCGAAGGCCATGCGGAAGTCGAGCAGCGTCCCCGCCAGGATCACGCAGTCGCTGCGCTTCAGCGCCTCGCGGCGCGAGCGGTTCAGGAACTCCGGCGCGTCGGGCGGCACGGTCCCGCGGCCCATCCCGTTGGTGTAGACGGGAATGTGCGTCTCTTCGCGGAAGCGGTTCAGCTCGGCCGAGGCGCGCGACCACTTGACGCTCGTCCCGGCCATCACCATCGGGCGCTGCGCGGCGGTGAGGAGCTCGATCGCGCGGCGCACCTCCGCCCGGTCGGGCGAGAGCCGCGGCGGCTCCGTGCGGATGCGCGGGATCGGCGCCTGCTCCCACTCCGCCTGGCCCATGAAGACGTCCATGGGGATCTCGAGGTACGCCGGGCCGGGGATGCCCGACACCGCGTGGCGAATGGCGAGCTCGACGTACTCGGGGATGCGATGCGTCTGGTAGATCGCGTCGGCGAACTTCGTGATCGGCCGCACGACGCCGATGTGGTCCATCTCCTGGAGCGAGCCTCGCCGCAGGTTCGCGAACGGACCCTGCCCGCCGAACACGAGGATCGGCGAGTTCGCGCGCCAGGCGTTGGCGATGCCGGTGACGCCGTCGGTGACGCCGGGGCCGGCGGTGATGGCGGCGACGCCGATCGAGCCCGGCCGGCAGCGCGCCCAGGCGTCGGCGGCGTGCACCGCCGCCTGCTCGTGGCGCACGTCGACGATCTGGATGCCCTCGTCGATGCAGCCGTCGTAGAGCGGCATGATGTGGCCGCCGGAGAGGGTGAAGATGACCTCGACACCCGCCTCCTTCAGGGCGCGGGCGGCGAGCTTTCCGCCGTGGACCGGCATGGAACGCGCCTCCTTCGTCGGGACGAAGCCGGGACGGTATCACACGCGGCGGGGCCGACGGGGCCGGGCGGCGCCGCGGAGCGGGCCGCGCGCGCGGAGCCCGCGCGCCGGGCGCCGTGCCTCTCGCGCGGCGCCGCGCCGTGCTCGGCGCAGCGGGGCGAAGGAGGCGTCGCAGGCGGCGGGTGGAGCGCCGCTCCACCCGCCGCCGCGAGAAGGACGACCGGGGCTACTGCCCGCGGATCACCTTGAACTCGGCGCGGCGGTTCCACTTCCACGCCGACTCGTCGTGACCCTGCACGCCCGGCTTGCTCTCGCCGAAGCTCACCGTGTCCATGCGAGCGGCCGAGACGCCGAGGTTCTGCAGGTACTGCTTCACCGAGGCCGCGCGGCGCTCGCCGAGTGCGAGGTTGTACTCCTCGCTCCCGCGCTCGTCGCAGTGACCCTCGATGACGACCGTGCGCCACTCGTCGTGGTTCGCGATCGCGCCCGCGTTGGAGCGCAGCGTCGGAGCCTGGTCCGAGCGCACGTTCGCGCGGTCGTAGTCGAAGTACACCGCCTCGAGCTCGGGCACGGACACGGGCCCCATGCCCTCGTCGCCCATGCTCGGACCCGCGTCGAAGCCGCTCTGGTTCGCTCCGTTCTCCTCCTCGTCGCCGCCGCCGAAGAGCGCGCAGCCCGTCGACAGCGTCGACGCGGCGAGGACCACCATTGCCAACCGACCGTATTGCATTCGCCTCATCAGTTCCTCGACCCCCCTTGGGTGCGTTGTGCAACGCGCCGCGGCGCATGATGCGCGACGGGGCCCCCGAGGGCCAGGCCCGCCGCAGGGCATTCCTGCCGGCGCGCGTGATGCCGGGCGCAGAGTGTGAACAGTCGCCCCCGTGGGCGCAACGGGCGAACGGCGATTTTTGTGACCTCGAGCACGGTAATCCCCGTGGGGTTCCCTCGGTGGGTTTTCGCCCCGGGCTTGCGCCGCAGGCGGCGGTCGGCGGTACCCTGCGCCGGAGCATGGCCGCCGTCACCCCGGAGCAGATCGCGCGCTACCGCCGCGACGGGTTTCTCGTGATCGAAGGCCTCCTCGGCGAGGACGAGCTCGCGCGCTACGGCGCCGCGGTGGACGCCGCCGTCGCGCGGCGCACGGCCGGGGACTCGCGCTCGCTCGCGGAGAAGACGCCCTACGAGCAGAGCTTCCTCCAGTGCATGAACCTCTGGGAGGACGCGCCCGACGTGCGCCCGCTCAGCTTCCACCCCCGCATCGGCGAAGTGGCGGCGGCGCTCGTCGGCACGTCGTGCCTCCGCCTCTGGCACGATCAGGCGCTCTACAAGGAGCCCGGCGGACGCGCCACCGACGCGCACAACGACCAGCCCTACTGGCCGATGGTCGAGACGGACACGATCACGGCGTGGATCCCGTTCGACGGCTCGACGCTCGAGAGCGGCGCGATGGGATACCTCCCGGGCTCGCACCGCTTCGAGGGCGTGCGCCGCTTCGCCAACATCTTCGCCGGGCGCGGCTTCGACCTCTCGGACCCGGCGATCAGCGGCGGCGTCGAGCCCGTCTTCTGCGAGGTGCCGCGCGGCGGGGTCGCCTTCCACCACGGCCTCACGATCCACCTCGCCGGCCCGAACCGCACGGACCGGATGCGCCGCGTGCACACGATGATCCTCTTCGCCGACGGCGCCCGGCGCAGCACGCCCGGTCACCCGCACTTCGCGGTGGACCGCGCCGGCATCCGGCCGGGCGACCCCATCCGCTCGGACGTGACGCCCGTCATGTGGCCGCGCCCGGACGGCCGCCCGCCCGAGCCGCCGCCGCTCCCGCCGCCCGTCCACCCCGCGATGCCGGGCTGGAGGCCGCCGAGCTCCCGCGCCTGACGGCCGCCCGCCCCGGCGACCCCCGTGCGCCCGGCGCGGAGAGCCCGGCGGCGCCCCCCCTCGGACGGCGCGCGCCGCCGCGCGCTACGGCTCGAAATCGTGCAGCTGCACGACCACCCGCGACGCCGACGAGGGGAGGTTCGGGACGTTCACCGTGCGGGCCTCGTCGAGCCGGCCGCGCGGGACCACGTGGACGCGGACGCTGCGGCGCGGGCTGGCGGGAACGTACAGGTCCGACGCGGTGAGGAAGGAGAGCGGCCCGAACGGGAACGGGACGGCGCCGAGGTCGCTCTTCCCGTCGGAGCCGACGTCGAAGCCGAAGTACGCGACGGAGGAGGCGCCGACGGACCCGGTGGCGAAGACCGTCGGGTTCACCACGTCGGTGCCGTCGATCTCGAGGACGTCGTTCTCGCCGCCGCGGTCGCCCCAGAACTCCTTGTAGCGGATCACGGTGAGCGCGGTGTGATTCGGCCCGCCCTCGATGAACGGCCCGAGCGCCTCCGCCACCTGGATCCGCACGAGGTGGTCGCTGCGCACGAACGGCTCGTAGAAGTAGTGGACGTCCACCTCGCCCGGCTGGCGCACCGTGAGCTCGTAGTGGAGACCGTGGACCACCCGGAACGGCCCGAACCCCCCGTCGGGGCCGATCTCGAACACGTGGCGCGGGCGCCGGCCGATGCGCTCGCCGCTGCGGCCCTTCACGCGCCAGACCTCGAGCGTCGCGCCCTCGAACCCTTCGTTCTGCGGGAAGCGGGTCACGCGCCCGGAGATGCGCGGCAGGATCTGGGGCAGGATGCGCGTCGTGAACGGCGCGCGGCCGCGGAGGAACCGGTACATCTCGAGGAACGACTCCTCGGAGGTCGCCACTTCCACGTGGGACTGGTTCTCGATCACGACGTTCGTCGCGCCGGCGATCTGGCGCCCCGGCGCCCCCGTGCCCGCCCAGAGCGCGAGCGTCGGCACGCCGCCCGGCGGCGCGTCCGCCTGCGCGCCGTCGATGTTCACGTAGCGCGCGACGTTCGCCGCGCGCGCCGGGTCCGCGAGGTAGGCGTGCGAGACGCGGGTCCCGAGCGAGTGCCCCATGAGGTCGATCCGAGCGGCGCCCGTCTGCGCCTTCAGCTCGGCGATCAGCGCGTCGAGGCGCGCGTGCACCTCGGGCAGGATCGCGTCGATCGCGGACGAGTCGTACTCGAGCACGCGCAGGTGGCTCTGCGGGTAGCCGTTGCTCGTGAAGCGCATGGCCTGCGACTCGAACTGCGCGCCCGAGCCCGAGCCGCCGTGGACGAAGACGATCGGGACGAGCTCGACGTGCCCGCGTCCGACGCCGAGCAGGAGCGGTAGGGCCGCGCCGAGGACCAGGGCCGAAAGTGCACCGAACGCGCGCCGCTGCGTGCGCATGCCGCCTCCTCGCGACCCGAGCGCGCGGCGGCCGGGTCGGCGGCCGCGGCGCCGGGATCCTCCAGTCTGGACCGGCCGCCGCCGTCATTGAAATGGATTCTCGTGATACCGTTCATCCACGAGATGAATGTGGCCGCGCTCGACCTCAATCTGCTCGCCGCGCTCGACGTCCTCGTCGCGGAGCGCAGCGTGACGCGGGCGGGCCGGCGCGTCGGCCTGAGCCAGCCCGCGATGAGCAACGTCCTGCGCCGCCTGCGCGATGCGCTCGACGACCCGATCCTCGTCCGCACGCCGCACGGGATGGTGCCCACCGCGCGCGCGCTGGAGCTCGTCGGCCCGGTGCGCCGCGCGCTCGCGGAGATCGAGGAGGTCGTCAGCGTCCGCCGGCGCTTCGAGCCGTCGACGGCGGCGCACGTCTTCCGCGTGACGGCGATGGACCACGCGTGGGTCGTGCTGCTGCCCCGGCTCGTGAAGCGGCTCGCCGCCGGGGCGCCGCGCATCCGCCTCGACCTCTCGCCGTACGGCGAGACGACGAGCGAGGACCTCGCGTCCGGCGCCGTCGACGCGGCGATCGTCGTCGGGCCGGCGCAGGGCCGCGCGCCGGGCTTCCAGCGAGCGGAGCTCTACGACGACCACTTCGAGTGCCTCGTGCGGCGCGACCATCCCCGCGTCCGCCGCCGGCTCACGCTCGAGCGCTACCTCGAGCTCGGCCACGTGCTCGCCTCGCCGCGCAGCCGGCGCGGAGGGCTCGTCGACCGCGCGCTCCAGCGGCGCGGCCTCTCGCGCCGCGTCCACGTCATCGTCCCGCACTTCTCCGCCGCCCCCTTCGTCGTCGCCGAGACGGACCTCGTCGCGACGCTGCCCCGCGGCGTCGCGCTTCCCTTCGCGCGGATGCTCGACCTGCGCGTCTTCCCTCCGCCGCTCGAGCTCGAGGGCGGGCCCTGGTACCTCGTGTGGCACGCGCGGACCGCGAGCGACCCCGCGCAGGCGTGGCTGCGGCGGCAGATCCTCGAGGTGAGCGAGGGCGTCCGCGGGACCACGTGAAGGCGCCGCGCCGTGAGCGCCGCGGCGCGGGCGCCGCGACGGGCCGCCGGCGCCGAGGACGCGGGGCTACCATCGCGCCGTGCTCCCCACGCAGCGCGCGCGGCTCGACTCGCCGTATCGCAGCGAGCGCTCGCTCGTGCTCGCCCGGCGCGGCGTGGTGTGCGCGAGCGTCCCGTCCGCCGCGGCGGCGGGCGTCGAGATGCTCGCGCGCGGGGGGAACGCGGTCGACGCGGCGATCGCCGCGGCCGCGGTGCTCTGCGTCGCGGAGCCCATGATGACCGGCCTCGGCGGCGATGCCTTCGCGCTGCTCTGGTCCGCGCGCGAGGAGCGGCTCGTCGGGCTGAACGGGAGCGGCCGCGCGCCGAAGGCCGCGACGATCGAGGCGTACCGCGCGCGCGGCCTCGAGGCCGTGCCGGCCACGGGGATCCTCTCGGTCACCGTGCCCGGCGCGGTGCACGCGTGGGAGACGCTCTCCCGCGGCTACGGCGCGCTCCCCCTCGGCGACGTGCTCGAGCCCGCGATCCGCGCCGCCGAGGACGGCTTCGCGGTGAGCGAGCTCGTCGCGCACTGGTGGTGGGGGCTCGAGCGAGCGGGGATCCTCGACGCGGCCGCGCGCCGCCACTTCGCGCCCGCCGGCGAGACCCCGCGCGCGGGCGCCTGGTTCCGGGTGCCGGCGCTGGGGCGCTCGCTGCGCGCCGTCGCGAAGGGCGGCGCGCGCGTCTTCTACGAGGGGCCCATCGCCGACGCCATCGTCGCGGCCTCGCGCGACGCCGGGGGCTTCCTCGCGCACGAGGACCTCGCGGCGCACGCGTCGAGCTTCGTGGAGCCGATCCGGACGCGCTACCGCGGCGTCGAGGTCGCGGAGCTCCCGCCGAACGGGCAGGGGCTCGCGGCGCTCGTCGCGCTGAACGTCCTCGCGGAGCTCGAGCCCGCCGACCCGGCGAGCGCGCTGCACTGGCACCGCCGCATCGAAGCGGTGAAGCTCGCGTTCGCCGACCGCGACGCCTACGTCGCCGACCCGGAGCACGCGGAGGTTCCCGTCGCGGCGCTCCTCGATCCCGCGTACGCGCGCCGGCGCGCCGCGCGGGTCGGCGAGCGCGCGCTCGACGCCCCGCCGCCCGGGCTGCGCGGCGACACCGTCTACCTCTGCGCCGCCGACGCGGAGGGCAACTTCGCCTCCTTCATCCAGAGTCTCTTCACGGGCTTCGGCTCGGGCGTCGGCTGCGGCGACACGGGCATCGTCCTCCAGAGCCGCGGCGCGGGCTTCCGGCTCGAGCCCGGCCACCCGAACGCGCTCGCGCCGGGGAAGCGCCCGCTCCACACGATCATCCCGGGGATGCTGCTGCGCGACGGCGCGCCTTGGATGGCGTTCGGCTCGATGGGCGGCGCGATCCAGCCGCAGAGTCACCTCCACTTCGTCGCGAACGTGGTCGACCTCGGCCTGAACCCGCAGGAGGCGCTCGACCGCCCGCGCTTCCGCTTCGAGGGCGGGCGCCGCGTCGTCCTCGAGGCGCCGGACGCGCCCGTCGCCGAGGGCGGGACGCTCGCCGACGCCCTCGCCGCGCGCGGCCACGAGGTGGTGCGCCCGCCGCCCGTCGCCGCGGACGTCTTCGGCGGCGGCCAGGCGATCGCCCGGCTCGAGAACGGCGTCCTCGCCGGCGCGAGCGACCGGCGCAAGGACGGCTGCGCGCTGGGGCTGTACCAGGAGGCGGTCCGCTAGCCTCGCCGCGTGGACGCCACCCCCCAAGAGCCCCGCGTCGCGCTGCTGCGCCTCTCCGGCGAGCTCTCGACGAAGGCGCGCGCCACGCGCAGCCGCTTCCTCGCGCAGCTCGTGCGCAACCTCCGCGACGCGCTCGCGGCGGAGGGCGTCTCGGCGCAGGTCGAGCGCTCGCACGAGCGGGTGTACGTCCGGCCCGTTCCGCCGGAGACGCTCGACGTCCTCGCCCGCGTGTTCGGCGTGCAGTCTCTCTCCCTGGTCGAGCGCGTCGGCTTCGCGGGCGTCGACGACCTCGCGGCGCTCTGCGCCGAGCGCTTCCGCGGCGCCGTGCGCGGGCGCTCGTTCGCGGTGCGCGCGCGCGTCGTCGGCGACCGCGAGACGCGCCCGTTCGCGGCGCGCGACCTCGAGCGCGCGCTCGGGACGCTCCTCCTGCCCGAGGCCCGCCGCGTGGACCTCTCGTCGCCCGAGGTCACCGTGCGGATCGAGGTGCACCGCGGCGTCGCGCACCTCTTCCGCGACGCCGTGCGCGGGCCCGGGGGCCTTCCGCTCGGCTGCGAGGGCCGCGCGGTGGCGCTCGTCTCGGGCGGCTTCGACTCGGCGGTCGCCGCCTGGCAGCTGCTGCGCCGAGGCGTCTCGCTCGACTACGTCTTCTGCAACCTCGGCGGGCGCACGCACGAGGTGGGGACGCTGCGCGTCGCGAAGGTGCTCGCGGAGCGCTGGTCCTACGGCCAGCGACCGCGCTTCTTCGCGCTCGACTTCCGCCCCGTCGTGCAGCAGCTCATGGAGCGCTGCGCGCCGCGGCTCTGGCAGATCGTCCTGAAGCGCGAGATGCTGCGCGCCGCCGCGCGGATCGCGCGCGCGACGCGCGCGCGCGCGATCGCGACGGGGGAGTCGCTCGGGCAGGTCTCGTCGCAGACCCTCGCGAACCTCGCGGTGATCTCGCAGGCCACGGACGCCCTGCTCCTGCGCCCGCTCGTCGGCGCGCACAAGGAGGAGATCATCGCGCTCGCCGAGCGGATCGGGACGGCGCCGCTCTCGGCGGTGGTCGGCGAGTACTGCGCGATCGTGCCGCGCCGCCCGGCGACGGCCGCACGGCTCGAGGACGTCCTGCGCGAGGAGGAGAAGCTCGACGGCGGCGCCGTCGAGCAGGCCGTGCGCAACGCGCAGCGCATCGACCTGCGCGCCTTCGACCCCGACGCGAAGCTCCTCGCCGACCTCGAGATCGACCGCGTGCCGCCCGGCGCGACGCTCGTCGACGTGCGCACGCGCGAGGAGTTCGCCTCCTGGCGCCACCCCGACGCGGTGCGCATCGACTTCGCGGAGGCGCTGCGCGCGACGCCCGCGCTCCCGAAGGAGCGCGAGTACGTGATCGTCTGCGAGCTGGGTCTCAAGAGCGCGCACCTCGCCGAGGTGATGCGCGAGGCGGGCCTGCGCGCCTGGCACTTCCGGGGCGGAACGCGCGCGCTCCGGCGCTGGCACGAGGGCGGGCGGGCCGACGCGCGGCTTCGGTAGCGTCCCGCGCGTGACGTCCCCGAACGCCGCGCCGCCCGCGCCGCGCGCCGCCTCCACGCCCGCGGCCTCGCTCGCGCTCGCGGCCATCGGGCTCGCGAGCGCCGCGGTCGTCGCGCTCGCCGCGCTGGCCTCGTTCCGGGTCGGGCTCGCGTCGGACGTCGTCGCGGCGAACGCGCCGCGCACGCTCCTCGCTGCGGGCGCGGGCGCGCTCCTCGCGCTCGCGGGCGCGCTGCGGCAGCTCGGCGGGCGCGAGCGGCCGCTGCGCGAGCTCGCGCTCTTCGCGGCCGCGGTCGGGGCGGCGGCCGGCGGCTTCGCGGCCGCGGGCGCCGCGCGCGAGACCGCGCTCGCCGCCTTCGCGCTCGGCGCGGCCGCGGGCGCCGCGGCCGGGGTCGGGCTCGTGCGGCTCCTCGACCGGCCGTCGCGCGGGACCAATTTCGGCGCGGCGGCGCTCCTCGCCGCCGGCGTCGCCGCCGCGGCGGTCGTCGGGAGCTACGCGCGCGCCGCCGACCCGCGCGTCGCAGCGGCCGTCGCGTGGCTGCTCGGCGACCTCGGCGGCGCGTCGCTCGCGAGCGGCGGCGCGCTCGCCGGCGCGGCGCTGCTGCTCACGTGCCTCGCGGCGCGCGCGGCCGCGCAGGGGGCCGCCGCGCCGGCCGCGCAGGGGTGGGCCGCGGCGGCGCTCTCGCCCCTCGCGCTCGGTCTCGCGCTCGGCGCGGTGGGTCTTCTCGCCTTCGCCGGATCGCTCGTCCCGCGCGCGGTGCGCGCGCTCGCCCGGGACGCCCGTCCCGCCGGCTTCGTCGCCGCGAGCGCGGCGGCCGGCGCCGCGACGGTCGTCGCGCTCGACGCCGTGCCGCGGCTCCTGGTCGGCGGCTACGACTTCCCCTGGAACGTCGCCGCCGGCATGGTCGCGCTCCCCGCCTTCCTCGGCTGGAACCGCGCACGGCTGCGCCGCGACGCCGGGCGCGCGCACCCGGCGCTCGAGTGGGCCGAGCGCGCGGTCATCGCCGCGCTCACCCTCGCGGCCGCCGCGATCGCGCTCTTCTTCGCGCAGGTGGTGCGCAGCGCGACGTGAGCCCGGCGCGGCTCAGCCGGCCAGCGCGCGCGGCTCGGCGCGCAGGTGCGCGACGAGCGCCTCGCGCAGGTAGAGCGAGCCCTCCTCGACGGCGGACGGCTCCCCGAACTCGTCGCGGCGCGACGCGAAGTACGACGTCGTCGCGACGCGGTAGCGGCGCTCCGGCGCGAGCGCAGCGCCCGCCGCCGCGAGCCGCTCGCGCAGCGGCGCCGCCAGCGCCCGGCCCTCGATCGTCGCGACCGCCACGCGGTTGCCGTAGGGGTCGAGCGTGAACGCGAGGCCGGTCGTCACCTCGCCCGGGCAGAGGCGGCCCGGGAGCTCGGGCCCGTGCCAGGCGAGCGCCTCGCCGGTCGCGCGGCGGAGCGACGCCTCGAGCACGCGGCGGAGCGGCTCGCCTTCGAGGCCGGCGGTGCGGCCGAGCGGCTCGCCCACGTTGGCGCGCGCGGGATCGCGGGCGACGTGCAGGTACGCGTGGACGTGGGGGTGACCCTGGAAGTGCACGACCGCGCCCGGCCCTTCGAGGCGCCACACCTGCCAGTACGGCTCGCCGCGGCGCGCGCGCTCCGCGGGCGCGAGCTCGCCCCAGCGCGCCATGTCCTCGTAGAAGCCGTGGCTCGCGAAGTAGGCGACGTGGAGCGCGCCGGCGCCACCCTGCGCGTCGAGGCAGGCGTGCACCTCGCGACGCTCGCGCTCCGGGTACGCGGCGAGGACGGCGTCCACGAGCGCGGCCGCCGCCTCGCGGCCCGGCTCGCCCAGCGCGCCGAGGGCGACGCCGGGGAAGCGGCCGCCGGGGCCCTGGAGCTGCAGCACCAGCTCGTGGGGCGGCGCCGGCACGACGGCGCGCGCGCGCTCCTCCGGAGAGAGCGCGGCGTACAGACGGTTCGCCGCGTCCCCCTGGAACGCGAACGAGTTCCCCTCCACGCGCCAGCGGCGGTTGCCGACCTGATGGCCCCACGCGACCCCGCCGCCGAACGCCGCGGCCCCCGGCGCGCCTCCGCCGCGGAGGAGGAGGTGGCCTCCGCTCAGCACCGCGTGCGCGTCGCCGCGCTCGGGCTCGCCGTAGAGGGCGAGGACGCAGCCCTCGAAGCGCCCCTCGACGGCGAACGTGCCGGCGAAGGCGTCGCGCCCGCGCGGCGAGAGCATCCCGCGCGCGAGCTCCGCGACGAGCGCGCGCTGCGCGGGCGAGAGCAGGGTCCCGAGGTGCGGGCGGTCGAGCACCGCCAGGGTGTTGTCGATCTGGCGCGAGGGGTCGTCCGCGGGGAGGACGAGCTGCGCCCGCTGGAGGGGCGTCAGCGTCGCGGCGAGCGCCCGCAGGACGGCGTCGAAGGGTGCCGGCTCGCCGCCGCGGGACGGCGTCGCGGCGGGGACGCCGAGGCCGCGCGCCAGCAGCCAGCCCGCGCCCGCGCCGAGCCCCGCGAGAAACGTCCGCCGGTCGAGGAGGCCGCCGCGCACGCGGGCATGCTAACCCCGGCGCGCCTCCGCGGCGAAGCGGCCGTCCGCCGTCTCGAGCGCGCAGCGGCAGGCGACGCGGAGCGCGGGCCCGGCGCCCGCCGCGGGCTGCGCCGCGAACTCGGCGTGGAGCTCCGCGCGGCGCACGAACTCGGCCGGAAGCCCGGCGCGCTCCAGCGCCGCGGCGAGCGCGCGTCCGAGCTCGCCCGCGATGAAGAGCGGCGGCAGCGGCTCGCCGTCGCACCACGCCTCGCCGGCGAGGAGGTCGATCCGGAGCGCGCCCTCCCCGAGCGCCACCAGCGCGTCGTGGTCCTCCTGCAGCCGCCAGCCCACGAAGACCCGACACAGCTCGGCGGCGCAACCCTCGGCGTCGAAGCGGCCCACACCTCTCTCCGCGGCGCGAGGACTCAACGAAGGGGCTGGCCCCTTCGTCAGCTCGAGAGCCCCGCGAGGAAGTCGAGGACGGCGCGGTCGAAGGCGTCGGTCTCCTCGAGGTTCGCGCAGTGGCCGGCGCCGGGGATGGCGACGCGCTTCGCGCCCGGGATGCGCGCCGCCATCACGTCGGCCGCGCGCAGGTAGTCGGCGTCGCGCTCGCCGACGAGGACGAGCGTGGGGACGCGGATCGAGGGCAGCGCGTCGATCACCGTCGGGACGGGGCCCGCGACGCGGCGGCCGAAGAGGGCGACGGCGCGCGGGTCCTGCGCGGTGATCGCGCGCCCGGCGGCCTGCGCGGCCGGGAGCTCGGGGCGCAGGCCGATCGCCGTGGCCGCCGCGCGGCCGTCGACGTAGCCCTCGAAGCCCTTCGCCTCGAGCCGGTCCGCGATGCGCCCGACCTGCGCCTCCCAGCGCGCCTGCGCCTCGGGGCTCTTGAAGCCCGGCCCGCTCGCGAAGAGGAGCAGCGCCCGCACGCGCTCCGGATGCGCGAGCGCGAAGTGGAGCGAGGCGAGCCCGCCGAAGGAGAGCCCGCCCAGGATCGCGGGCGCGCCCGGCGCGGCCCAGTCGAGCACGCGCCCGAGGTCGTCGACCACCTGCGCCATGGCGTAGCGCGCGGGGTCGAGCGGGGCGTCCGAGCGGCCGTGGCCGCGGTAGTCCCAGACGACGACCCGGTAGCCCGCCGCCGCGTAGCGGCCGACCTGGGGGCGGAAGTTCTCCGCCGTCTGGCAGTAGCCCGCCGAGAGGAGCAGCGGCGGCCCCTGGCCTTCCGCCTCGGCGTGGAGGCCGAGCCCGTCGGACGCGGCGACGCGCGCCACCGCCCGTCAGGCCCCCTCGAGCGCGCGGCAGAGCGCGCCGGCCATCTGCTCGATCTGCTGCTGCATCGGGGCCTTGATGGTGAACTCGGGGACGAGGCCCTTGGTCGCCCCGTCGAGCTCGATGCGGACGCGCGTCTTGCGCGGCCCGGCCGCCTCGAAGGAGAGCGTCCCGGCGAGGCGCTTCCACACGCGCCCATCGCACACCTTCTCGAACGCGACGTCGCCGCCCGGCTCGAACGTGAAATGGAAGGTCGCCTCGCCCTCGCGGCCGAGGAGCTTGTAGCGCGAGCGGGTCGTCTTGCGGTTGCGCTTCTTCTCCACGATCTCGGTCTCGGCGTCGGGGAAGAGGTCGAGCAGCGTCTCGTCCTTCGCGAGGAGCGCGACGGCGCTCTTCTTGGCCTTGGCGACCTCGAACTCCTTGACGAGCCGCATCAGCGCACCTCCGCGACGACGGGCGGCACGAGGATCGGCGCCCCGAGCGGGAGATCGGCGAACGCGGCGGCCGCCGCGCGCAGCGCCGGGCCCGCGGTCTGGCGCAGCGCCGCATCCACTCCCGCCGCCGACGCGCCCTGGAGGGCCTCGATCAGCTGCTGTGCGAACGGCTTCGGTCCGGGGAAGGGCACGAGCACGACGTCGGCGTCCGGCGCGAGCCCCGCGAGCGCCTTCGCCGCGAGGACGGCCTCGCGCAGGCCGCCCACCTCGTCCACGAGGCCGCGCTCCTGCGCCTGCGCGCCGGTCCAGACGCGCCCGCGCCCCACCGCGTCCACGGCGTCGCGCTCCATGTCGCGGCCCTCGGCGACCCGCGCCACGAACTGGCGGTAGATGCCCTGCACGTCCGCGCGCATGCGCTCCCGCGCGGCCGGCGTGAGCGGGCGCGCGGCGAGGAGGACGTCGGCGTGGCGCCCGCGCGTGAGGCCCGCGACGCCGATCCCGAGCTTCTCGAGCGCGCCCCCGAGCGCGGGCCGCAGCACGAACACGCCGATCGAGCCGGTGAGGGTGCCCGGCGCGGCGACGATGCGGTCGGCCGCCGCGGCCGCGTAGTAGCCGCCCGACGCCGCGTAGTCCGAGAGCGAGGCGACGACGGGCTTGCCCTTGTCGCGCGCGCGGCGCACGGCGCGCCAGACGAGGTCGGAGGCGAGCGCCGAGCCGCCCGGGCTGTCGACGCGGAAGACGATGGCGCGGACCGAAGGGTCGTCGCTCGCGGCGTCGAACGCCTCGACGAGGACGTCGGAGGCCATGACGGGGCCGCCGGTGGGACGCACGCCGCCTCCCCCCGTCGTCACCGCGCCGACGCCGTAGATCAGCGCGAAGCTCGCGGCCGGCTCGAAGCCGACGTCCGCGGGGTCGACGCGCGCGTAGGTCGAGAGCTCCACCACGTCCGGCGATCGGCGGCGCTCCCAGATCTCGTCGAGGAACGCCTCGCCGTCGACGAGCCCTCCGTCCTCGAGGTCGCGCGGCGACGAGGGCCCCCGGTCGATGAGCGCCTGCAGCGCCTCGGGCGTGCGCTTGCGCGAGGCGGCGATGTCGGCGACGAAGCGCGCATGGACGGAGTCGAGGATCGCCTCCGACATCTCTCGGTTCGCCTCCGACATCCCGCGCTCCGCGAAGGACTCGGCGGCGGTCTTGTACTTCCCGACGCGCTCGTACTCGAGCTGGATCCCGAGCTTCTCGAAGAGGCCGCCGAGGAAGAGGTACTCCGCGGCGAGCCCGACGAACGGCATGTACGTCCCGGGCGCCACGAACACCTCGTCCGCGGCCGAGGCGACGTAGTACTCGACGTTCGGCCCGTACTGCTCGAGCTCGAGGTAGGCGACCGTCTGCTTTCCGCGCGCGCGCAGGCGCTCGATCGCGCGGCGCAGGTCGTGGGCCTTCCCCCAGCCGACGTCGAGGTCGCGCACGCGGAAGAGGACGCCCTCGAGGCGCGCGTCGCGCTCCGCCTTCGCGAGCTCCGACAGCAGCGCGGGCAGGGCCTCGGCCTGGCGGCCCAGCAGCCGGGCGAGCGGGGACACGTCGACCTCGAGGTACTCGCCCTCGAGGTCGACCTGGAGCCAGCTCTTCGGCTCGATGCGGACGCGCCCCGCCCACCAGAGCCCGAGGGCCACGGCGGCGACGAGCGCGGCCACCAGCCAGAAGCGGCGGCGCCGCATGGGCCTCCTACATCAAGATCACGCCGCGCGCGTTGACTCCCTTCTGCATGTCGTCGAACGCGCGGTTGATCTCCTCGATCCGGTAGGTGGCGGTCACGAGCTCGTCGAGCTTGAGCCGGTGGGACTTGTAGAGGTTCAGGAGGCGCGGGAAGTCCACCGACGGACGCGCCGAGCCGTACATCGAGCCGGTGAGCACCTTCTCCTGGAAGGGCAGCATGAAGGCGCCGAGCTGGACCTGATCGGTCATCTTCGCGACGCCGACGACGACGCAGGTGCCGCCCTTCCGGGTGGCGGCGAACGCCTGCTCGACGAGCTTCCCCGCCCCGACGCACTCGAACGTGTACTCCGCGCCGCCGCCGGTGAGGGCCATGATCTGCGGCACGGCGTCGCCGCCGGTCTTCGGGTTGATGGTGTGGGTCGCCCCGAACGCCACGGCGAACTCGAGCTTCTTGTCCTCGAGGTCGACGGCGACGATCTTCTCCGCCCCGGCGAGGGCCGCGCCCTGGATCACGTTGAGGCCGATGCCGCCCGCCCCGAAGACGGCGACGGAGGAGCCGGGCCGCACCTTCGCCGTGTTGAGCGCGGCGCCGACCCCGGTCATCACCGCGCAGCCGACGAGCGCGGCCTTGTCGAGCGGCACGTCGCGGTCGATCTTCACCACGTTGTCGCGGTGGAGCGTCGCGTACTCGGTCATGACGCCCGTCCCCGCGAAGTGGTTCAGCGTGTTGCCCTTCGCGTCCTTGTAGCGGCTGGTGCCGTCGGGGAGCGTCAGCGTCGCGCGCGCGCTGACGTCGCAGAGCGCCGGGCGGCCCTGCACGCAGTAGTCGCACTTCCCGCACATCGGGATCCAGGAGACGACGACGGTGTCGCCCACGGCGACGTCGCGCACGCCCTCGCCGACCTCCGCGATCACGCCGGCCGCCTCGTGGCCGAGCACCGTGGGCGGCGGGAGCGGAATCGTCCCGTTCGTGCCCGAGAGGTCGCTGTGGCAGACGCCGCAGGCCTTGATCTGCACCATGACCTCGCCGCGCCGCGGCGACTCGACGTCGATCTCCTCGACGACGACGGGCTTGTTCCACTCGCGGCAGACGACGGCCTTGGCCTTCTTGCCCATGTTCCCGGATGCCTCCTCGCGCCCGGCGGCGCGCGCAACCTCGCGAGGGGCCGATACTACCGCGGACGGAGCGGCCCGCACACGCCGGGCCCGCGTGGCGCGTGCCCGGCCCGCGCGCGGGGCGCCCGCGGCGTCTCCGGCGCGCGTGCGCGCGTCCTCGGCGCGGCTCCCGCGGGCGAGGCGCCGTGCCGCGGCGCGTCGCCGTCCGCCGCGCCGCCGCGCCGTATACTGGATTCCATGCCGACCCGGCCGTTCCGTCCCGGTGACGCGCCCGCCCTCGCCGCGCTCGCCGCGCGCAGCGCGCGGGCGGAGTCGGACTTCGTGCTCCAGCCGCTCTGGGAGACGGAGGAGGAGCTCTACGCGGACTTCGAGCGCCACGGCATCGAGCCCGAGGAGCACGTCCTCGTCGCGGACGACGGCGACGGGGCGCCGCTCGGGATGTCGGGGGTCCTGCGCTTCCCCGGGGACCCGAGCGCGGCGCTGATCCCGCCCGTCGTCGAGCGCGCGGCGCGCGGGCGCGGGCTCGGCGGCGAGCTCCTGCGCGCGGCGCTCGACCTCGCGCGCGAGCGCGGGGTCAAGCTGTGCAGCGCCGCCCTCGGCTCGCGCAACCGCTCGGGCTACGCGCTCCTCGCCGCCTACGGCTTCCGCCCCGTGCGGCAGCACTTCCTGATGCGCGCCGACGGCGAGGCCGCGCCGGCGGGCCCGCTCCCGGCGGGCCTCGTCGTCGAGCCCGCGCGCTCCGCCGACCTCGACGCGATCCACGAGCTCTACGCCGAGGCTGGCTTCCCGGACCGCACGCCCGACCAGATGCAGAAGGCGCTCGAGGACGGCCACCACGCGCACGCGGTGGCGCGCCTCGGCGGGCGCGTCGTCGGCTTCGCCGAGCTCGACGTCTACTCGTCGCGACGCGCGTGGGTGTCGTTCGTCGGCGTCGAGCCCGAGCTGCGAGAGCGCGGCGTCGGCACCGCCGTGGTGCGCACGGCGGTCGCGCGCGAGTTCGCGCGCGGGGCCGATCACGCGCTGCTCCTCCTCTCGCCCTCCAACCGGGCGGCGCTGCGCGCCTACGAGAAGGCCGGCTTCCGGCGCCTGCGCGTCGTCGACGTGCTCGAGCGCGGGCTCTAGCCGGCGCGCCGCGCGTCCGGGCGCCCGCGCGCGCGCTAGCCGGCGCGCGGGCCGCGCGTCGCCTCGGTTTGGAGCGGCGCCACTTCCTCCGGCGCGGCGGCGCAGAAGCCGAGGTCGCGCAGGAGGCCGTCCTCGAGCCCGTAGATCCAGGCGTGCACCGCGAGCGGCTGCCCGCGCGCCCAGGCGTCGCGCACGATGGTCGTCCCGCACACGTTCGCGGCCTGCTCCACCGCGTGGAGCTCGCACAGGCGCCGGACCCGCGCGGCGTCGTCGGGCAGCGCCGCGAGCTGGGCGGCGTGCTTCTCGGCGACGTCCTGCACGTGGCGCAGCCAGTTGTCGATGAGGCCGAGGCGGTCGCCGCGGAAGGCGGCCTGGATTCCGCCGCAGCCGTAGTGACCGCACACGATGACGTGGCGGACCTTCAGGACGTCGACCGCGAACTGCAGCACGGAGAGGCAGTTGAGGTCCGTGTGGACCACGACGTTCGCGACGTTGCGGTGGACGAACAGCTCGCCCGGGAGGAGCCCGACGATCTGGTTCGCGGGCACGCGGCTGTCCGAGCAGCCGATCCAGAGGTACTCCGGCGCCTGCTGGCGCGCGAGCCGCGCGAAGAAGTCCGGGTCGGCGCGCGTCGTCTCCTCGGCCCACGCGCGATTGCGCGCGCCGAGCTCGGGCAGTCTCCGCATGTCCCACCTCCCGGCCGGACCCCCGACCCTGGCGCGCCGATGTTTAGCAAGGGGTCAGACCCCTTGTTTAGAAGCCTCCCCGCGGGCGGGGGCGGGGGGCGTCGGGGAGGGGTCGGGCGCCCGGGGGGTGCGCGGGGGCGCCCGGGCCCGCCGGCTCAGGCGTCGCGGTGCACGAGGTGGGGCGCGAACGCGGGGACGCAGATCGCCACGTACTCGGCGCCCTCGGGCGTCGAGTAGCGCACCCACTCGCCGGCCGGCGCGTGGAGGGCCTGGCCCGCGCGAACCTCCAGCGTCTCGCCGCGGGTCTCGACCCGGAGCGCCCCGGCGAGGACGACGGTGTACTCGTCGAACTGCGGCGTCTGGCCCGGCTCCGCCCAGCCCGGCGGGCTCTTCATGCGCGCGACGCTCACCTGCGCGGTGCCCGAGTTCACGCGCCCGACGAACTCCTCGATCCGCTTCGGCGGCGTCCCCGCCGCCGCGACCACCGTAGGCGCGTCGATCCGTCTCGCCATTCGTCCCCTCCGGCGCGCCGCGCGGCGCGCGTCTCAGAACCGGTCCGCCGGCCAGAACGCGAGCTCCTCCGCCGGGAGGAGCCTCGCGAGGAAGCCGTTCGGCGTCTCGCCCGCGCGCCGCGCGACGCCCACCGCCGCCGCGAGGGCGTCGGGATCCACGCAGCGCAGCATGCAGCTCTTGTTCGCCACCTCGCGCACCGCGATCTTCGCGGACCCGAGCGCGACGGCCAGGTCCGGCGCGAAGCGCTGCAGCGGAGCCGCGGCGGCCAGGCCGCGGAAGGCCTCGCTCGGGCGCCCCGCGCGCGCCGCGAAGGCGTCGCCCGCGCGCGGCGAGAGGACGCGCGCCACGAGGGCGGCGAGCGCGGGCTCGAAGCCCGGCTCCGACGCGTGCTCGAGCAGCGTGAGGACGCCCGAGAGGAGCGCCGCGCGCGCATAGGCGACGAGCTCGCCGTGCGCGCGCGCGACGAGGAACTCCTCGTCGGGGTTCCCCGCGTTGGCGAGCGCGTGACGCCACAGCGCGTCGTCGCGCGCGACGGTCCCGGCGAGGAGCTCGCCGTAGCGCGCGTGCAGCGCGCGCACCGCCGCGAGGTCGCGGGCCGCCTCGAACGGCCCGACCTCGAGGCTCGCGGGCGCGGCGGGCGCCGGCGCCCCGGCCTCGCGCACGAGCAGCGCGCCGCGCGCGTCCCAGCGCGCGTAGCCCTGGCGCGCGTAGAGCGGCTGCGTCCCGAAGAGGAGCGAGATCGGCATCCCGCGCTCGCGCATCGCGGCGAGCGCTTGTGCCAGGAGCGCCTCCGCGAGCCCGCGGCGCCGCGCGTCCTCGCGGGTGAAGACGCTGCCGACGCCGCCGGCGAGGACGGTCGTCCCGGCGACGCGCAGCGGGCGCGGGAAGATCTGCAGGCAGCTCAGGAGGCGTCCGCCCTCGGCCGCCACCCACACGTTCCGGTCGGCGTAGGTGGGATCGCCCTCCACGTAGCGCCGAAAGAAGTCGCGGCCCCGCCAGCCGTCGGGGAGCGGCCAGCCGTCGAGCAGCTCGAGCAGCGCCTCGCGCTCGTCGGGGCGTAGGGTGCGGATCTCCATCGAGCGGTCAGTATATGGCTCGATGAGCAGCGCCCGCGCCCTCTACAAGCAGGCGTTCGACGCCTTCGTGCGGGGCCGCGTCGACGAGGCGATCGCCGGCTACCGCGAGGCGCTCGCGCTCGACCCGGCGCTCGCGATCGCGTGGAACGGCCTCGCGATGGCGCTCGCGCAGCAAGGCGACCTCGACGGCGCCATCGAGGCGGGCCGGCGCCTGGTCGAGCTCGAGCCCGACGAGCCGCTCGGCCACACGAGCCTCTCCATCTTCTACCAGCGCAAGGGCATGATCCGCGAGGCCGAGGACGAGAAGGCCGCGGCGACCCGCCTCGCGCTCCAGGAACGCGGGGGTCCCTCCGGAAGCGGCTCCGCGAGCGGGGACGGCGCCGAATGAGCTCGGCACCGCCCCCGCCAACCCCGCTCGCCGAGAGCGCCGCCTCGCCGCCCGCCGGCGGGCGTCCCGGCCCTACCCGGTGTTGCGCAGCGCCGCCGCGACGCCGTTGATGCTGAGCTGGATCGCGTCGGACAGGCGCTCGAGCTCCTCGGGCGGGCGCCGGCGGCCTTCGGCCTCGCGGCGGCGGCGCAAGAGCTCCACCTGCACGTGGCCGAGCGCGTCGAGCCAGGGGCGCCGCAGCGCGAGCGAGCGCGCGAGCGCGGGCTCGCCGGCGAGGAGCCGCGAGGCCGACTTCGCGCGGCACACCGCGCGCCGCGTCCGCGCGTACTCCGCGTCGATCCGCCCGAGGATCGCGCGCGTCTGCCGCACGCCGCGCGCGAGGCGCCCGTAGCGCCACGCGAGGCCGAGGTCGACCTTCGCGAGCACCTGCTCGAGGTTGTCGATCACGCTGCGGAAGAACGGCCAGCTCCGGTACAGCGCGGCGAGGTCCGCGGGCTCGCCGTCGACGGGCGCGTCGAGCCCGCTCCCGGCGCCGTACCAGCTCGGCAAGAGGAGCCGCGTCTGGTTCCACGCGAAGTTCCACGGGATCGCGCGCAGCTCCTCGATCCGGCGCGTCTCGCGGCGGCGCGCCGGACGCGAGCCGATGCGCAGCGCCGTGATCTCGTCGAGCGGCGTCGCCGCGCGGTAGAAGTCGACGAACCCGGGCGTCTCGTAGACGAGCGCCCGGTACGCCCGGCGCGACGCCTCCGCGATCGCCGCCATCGCCCGGCCGTGGCGCTCCTCCGCCGGGTCGGCGCCGGGCCGGACCGCGGCCGGGAGCGACGCCTCGAGCGTCGCCGCGACGATCTCCTCGAGGTGGTAGACCGCGGCGGGCAGCGAGCCGTACTTGTGCGCGATCACCTCGCCCTGCTCGGTGAGCTTGATCCGCCCGCGCACGCTGCCGAGCGGCTGCGCGAGGATGGCGCGGTGGGTCGGGCCGCCGCCGCGGCCGATCGTGCCGCCGCGGCCGTGGAAGAGCTCGAGCCGGACCCCGTGGCGCTCCGCCTGCGCCGCGAGCGCGCGCTGCGCCTCGTGGAGCGCGTGACACGCCGCGAGGTAACCGGCGTCCTTCGCCGAGTCGGAGTAGCCGAGCATCACCTGCTGCCGCATGCCGCGCGCGCGCAGGTGCGCGCGGTACGCGGGCGAGCGGTAGAGCCGGTCCATCGCCTCGGGCGCCCGCTCGAGCGCCGCGAGCGTCTCGAAGAGCGGCACGAGGTCGACGGCGCTCTCCACGCGGCGCCCCTCGTGCACCACGACGAGCCCCGCGCGCCGGGCGAGGACGAGGAGCGCGAGCACGTCGCTCTCGTCGCGCGCGTTGGAGATCACGAGGTCGCGCACGGCGCGCGCGTCGGAGCGCCGGAGCGCCTCGGCGACCGTGCGCAGCGTGCCGAGCACCTCGCGCGTCTCGGGCGAGAGCCCCTCCTCGGGCGGCCCGGCGCCGTCAGGAGCGAAGAAGAGGTGCTCGAGAAAGGCGTTCTGGCGCGGATGGGGGAGGCTCTCGACCGGCCGCGCGGTGCGGCCGACGAGCTCGTCCACGGCGGCGCGGTGGCGCTCCTGGTGCTCGCGCACGTCGAGCGAGACGAAGCGCATGCCGAAGGCGCGCACCGCGCGCTCGAGCGGCTCCACCGCGGCGCGCGCGAGCCGCCACGCCCGGTTGGACTCCAGGCTCTCGCGCAGGAGCGCGAGGTCGGCGAGCAGCTCGCCCGCGTCCGCGTAGCCGCCGAGCTCGCCCGGGACGGCGAGGGCGTCCGTCTCGTGGAGCGAGCGCTCGAGCCGGAGCGCCATCGCGTTCAGCTTCTGCCGGTACACCTCGCCGGGGCTGCGCGCCGCGACCCGCTCGCGCAGCGCCTCGTCCCTCGCGAGCTCGTGCCCGACGATCTGGCCGAGCGCGCGCGAGACCGGCACCTCGGCCGTGGACGAGATGAGCCGGTCGACGAGGCGGGGCAGCTCCGCGCGGTAGCGCTCGAGGACGCTGCGGCGGTAGAGCCGCAGCGCCTCGCTCGTGACGAGCGCCGTCACGCTCGGGTTCCCGTCGCGGTCGCCCCCCACCCACGAGCCGAGCGCAACCGGCGTCTGGAGCGGCTTCGCCGGCTCGGCGCCGTACACCTCGCGCACGGCGCGCGCGAAGTCCTCGACGACGCGCGGCACCGCCGGGAAGAGGACCGCCTCCAGCGTGTGGAGGAGGTGCTCGACCTCGTCGATCGGCGTCGGGGCGCGGTGGCGCAGGAAGCTCGCCTGCCAGAGCGCGGTGACCTCCGCGGCGAGCTCTTCGAGCGCGTCCGTGCCCTCGGGCTCGGTGCGCGCGCGCTCGAGGAGGGCGTCGATGCGCGCGAGCAGGACGCGCAGCGTCCAGCGCGTCGTCTCGGTGGGGTGCGCGGTGAAGACGACCGTGACGCACAGCTCGCCGGCGGCCGCCTCGAGCGCGTCGCGCGAGACGCCGTGGCGCCGCAGCCGGCGCAGGAGCCGCTCGAAGGGCGGCGCGTCGAGCGCGCGCTGGCGCACCTCGTGGCGCTCCTCGCACACGTTCACGAGCGTCGAGAACACCGTGAAGGCGCGCGCCGCGGCGAGGAGCTGCGCGAGGGGCGCGCCGCGCAGCCGCGCGCCCAGCCGGCGCTCCACCGCCGGGCCGCGGCGCCCGCGCAGCCGCACCGCCTCGCGCCGCAGCTCCTCCACGAGCGCGACGAGCTCGGGTCCCTCCTGCTCCGCGATGACCTGCGCGAGCACGCGGCCCACGAGGCGCACCTCGGCCACCAGGATCCGGTCGCTCACCGCCCCGCGCCCCACGGCGCGATGCTAGCCGGCCCGCCCTATCCTGACGCCGGAAACCGATCCGGCGCCGGCGTCCGCAGCGGACGACCGCCGCGCCGTCCCACCGCCCCCACGCCCGGAGCGAACGCCATGGCCGACGCGCCGAAGTCCTGGTTCCTCCCGCCGCATCTCCACGCCTACCTCGTGGAGCACGGGACGCCGCCCGACCCCCTGCTCGCCGAGCTCGCCCGCGAGACGCAGGCGATCGGCCCGCTCTCGGTGATGCAGGTGTCCCCCGAGCAGGGGGCGTTCCTCACGCTCCTCGCGCGCCTCGTGGGCGCGCGGCGCGCGATCGAGGTCGGCACCTTCACCGGCTACTCCGCGATCTGCATCGCGCGGGGCCTCGCGCCCGACGGGCGGCTCCTCTGCTGCGACGTGAGCGAGGAGTGGACGGCGATCGCGCGCCGCTACTGGGAGAAGGCCGGCGTCGCCGACCGCATCGAGCTGCGCCTCGCCCCGGCGGCGCAGACGCTCCGCGCGCTGCCCGAGGCGCCGCTCTACGACCTCGCGTTCATCGACGCCGACAAGGGCTCGTACCCGCTCTACTACGAGGAGATCCTGAAGCGGCTGCGGCCGGGCGGGCTCGTCGTCGTGGACAACGTGCTCTGGATGGGCCGCGTCGCGGACCCGGCGGCCGCCGACGAGCACACGAGCGCGATCCGCGCCTTCAACGACCTCGTGGCGCGCGACGCGCGCGTCGACTGCGTGATGCTCCCGCTCGCCGACGGCGTGACGCTGCTGCGCAAGCGCTGAGCGAGCGGCGGCGCGCCGTCGTCGCACCGCGCGCGCCGTCGCGTGCGCCCGCTCCGCGCCGCGCGCAGCGGGCCTACGCCTTCGGGACGTCGCGCTCGAGGACCGTCCTGCGGCCCTCGCGGCCGGCGTTCCGGATGGCCTCGTCGCACGCGCGGCGCACGAGGTCGGAGAGCGGCTCGAGGACGCCGTCCGACGTGTTCATGCCCGAGCGCGCGCGGATGTAGTCCTTGAGCCGGCTCGCGATGATCAGGACCTCCTCGGGCACGCCGGGGGCCGGCGCGGGCGCCGCGCTGCGCACGAGGACCCGCCGCCCGGCGCGCGCGTCGCCCAGAGCGGGCTTCGCGCCCGGCGCCGCGCCCACGGGCCCGGCCGGCGCGCGCCGCTCGACGGCCCACGCCTCGCGGTGGTTCGCGCTCGGAAGGTGCACCTCCCAGCACTCGACGGAGCAGAACGCGAGCCCCGTGCGCTCGCGGTTGCAGGTCGAGACGCTGCATACCTGGTGCACGGCGCCGTAGGGAAGCGGCTTCTTGCACGCGCTGCAGCGCCGCCACACGCCCGCCTCGTTCAAGGCGACCTCCACCCCTCGCGCGCGAGAGGGTAGCCGTCGCGCGCGCCGGCGGCGCTAGCGCCGGGCCTCCGCCGCGTCCGCGCCGCGCGCGCCGCGCAGCCAGCGGCGCGCGCACTCCGCGACGTGGCGCCCGTGCGCGCGCGCCGCGCGCAAGTGGTCCTGGCTCGGCCCCGCCTCGCCCCGGCGCGGGTTCGTCCACGCCACCGGGCCCCAGTGGCAGCCGCCCTTCGCGAAGCCCTCGATTCGGTTGTGCATCGGGACGAGCAGGATCCCGTGCTCCGCGAGCGCCGAGAGGAGGCCGATCAGCGTGAGCTCGGCGCCGCCCCGCCCGCCGAGGCCGGCGGACGCGAAGGCCGCGCCCAGCTTCCCGATGAGGCGGCCCTGCAACCAGAGCGGCGACGTGCGCTCGAGGAGGCGCTTCATGGAAGCCTCCATCCCGCCCATGTGGACGCCGCTCCCGAGGACGATCGCGTCCGCGTCGAGGAGGTGCCGGTCCTCGACGTCCTCCGCCATCCGGAGCGCGACCTCCGCGCCCGCGTCGCGCGCGCCCGCGGCGACCTCCTCGGCGAGACGCAGCGTGCGCCCGGTCTCCGAGGCGACGGCCACGAGCACCTTCATCGCGGCGGCATCCTATCGCAGCCGCAGGCGCGCGAGCGCGGCGGCGAAGTCGGGCGGATCGGGCGCCTCCGCCTCGATCCCGGCGCCCGCGAGACGCGCGGCGTGCAGCAGCGCGCGCCGCGCGCCCGAGGCGTCGCGCGCGCCGGGCGCCGCGTAGCGGGCGTCGCCCGCGAGCGGGTGCCCGAGGTGGGCGAGGCCGGCGCGGATCTGGTGCAGGAAGCCGGTGACGGGCCGCACCTCGACGAGGGTCGCGCCCCGCAGCGGCTCGAGCGCGCGCCAGGCGAGCTCGACCGGATGGCCGTCCGGCGCGGCGCGCACGAGGGCGGGCCGGTGGCGCGCGACCACGAGCGCGAGCGCGAGGACGCCCGCGCCCTCGAGCCGCCCGAGCGCGACCGCGCGGTAGACCTTCTCCATCCGGTGCCGGCGGAACGCCTCGCGCAGCCGCTCCCAGGCCGACGCCTCGGTCGCGAAGGCGAGGCAGCCGGAGGTCTCGACGTCGAGCCGGTGCACGACGCCGCTCCGCAGGCCCCCCTCGCCGACGCCGACCACCTCCGGGTGGCGGGCCGCGACGAACCCGAGCGCCGTCCCGCGCTCCTCCTCGCGCAAAGGGTGGACCGGCACGCCGGGGGGCTTGTCGACCACCAGCCAGCCGGGGCCCTCGGCCACGACCGGGAGCGCGAGCGCCGGCTCGGGGCACGGCCGCTGGGCGGCCGTCGGGACGAAGCGCGCCACCTCGACGACCGCGCCGGCCGGCAGCGCGTCGCCCTTCTCGGCCGCCCCGCGCGCGCGCCCGTCGACGCGCACGCCGCCGCGCGCGAGGACGCGGCGCGCCTCGGCGCGCGAGGCGCCGAGCGCGCGCGCGAGGAAGGCATCGAGCCGGACGCCCGCCGCGCCCTCCTCGACCGTGAAGCGGCGGGGCTCCATCCGACGCAGTGTAGACGGGCTGCTACCTTCGAGCGCCCTCGCGCCCCGGGCGGCGCAGGCGCGGCGGAGGCGATGGCCGCTCCCTCGATCGAGCTCATGGACACGACGCTCCGCGACGGCGAGCAGACGCCGGGCGTCGCGTACACGCCGGACGAGAAGCTCCAGCTCGCGCGCATGCTGCTCGTCGAGGTCGGCGTCGACCGCATCGAGATCGCCGGGACGCGCGTCTCGGAAGGCGAGCGCGAGGGCGCGCGCCGGGTGGCGCGCTGGGCGCGCCGCGCGGGCCAGCTCGAGCGAGTCGAGGTGCTCGGCTACTGCGACGGCCACGCGTCGGTCGACTGGATCGCGGACGTCGGCGTCGAGGTGATGAACCTCCTCGTGAAGGGCTCCGAGCGGCACTGCGTCCAGCAGCTCCGGATGAGCCCGGAGAAGCACCGGGCGCGCGTGGAGGAGACGCTGCGCGCCGCGCGGCGCCGCGGGATCCGCGTGAACGCCTATCTCGAGGACTGGTCGAACGGCGTGCGCGACTCGGCCGACTACGTCTTCGCGATGGTGAAGCTGCTGCGCGAGCTGCGGGCGGAGCGCGTCTACCTCGCGGACACGCTCGGCGTGCTCGCGCCGCGCGACGTGACGCGCTTCGTCGACCTCATGACCGCGAGCTTCCCGGACGTCCACTTCGAGTACCACGGCCACAACGACTACGGCTTCGCGACGGCGAACTGCCTCGCCGCGGTCGAGGCCGGGGCGCGCGGCGTCCACACGAGCGTGAACGGGATGGGCGAGCGCGCCGGCAACAGCAAGCTCGCCGAGGTGGTGGCCGCGCTGCACGACCACACCCGCTTCCGGACGCGCGTCGACGAGTCGCGCCTCGTGTCGGTCTCGAAGCTCGTCGAGGCGTTCAGCGGGAAGAACGTCGGCGCGAACGCCCCGATCGTGGGACCCGACGTCTTCACCCAGACCGCCGGCATCCACGCGGACGGCGACGCGAAGGGCGAGCTGTACGCCAGCCGGCTCGCGCCCGCGCGCTTCGGCCAGCGCCGCCGCTACGCGCTCGGGAAGCTCTCCGGGAAGGCGAGCCTGGACCAGAACCTGAAGCAGCTCGGGATCGAGCTGCCCGAGGAGGCGCGCGAGCTCGTGCTGCGCCGCATCGTCGAGCTCGGCGACAAGAAGCACCAGGTCGTGCCCGAGGACCTGCGCTTCATCATCGCCGACGTGCTCAAGACTCCGGCCGAGCAGCTCGTGCGCGTGGAGTCCTACCGCGTCGTGGTCGGGAGCGGGGAGACGCCCGAGGCCGAGGTGACGCTCGCCTACCGCGGGAAGCGCGCGAGCGCGCGGGCGCAGGGCGACGGCGGCTACGACGCCTTCATGAAGGCGCTCGGCCGCGCCGCGCGTCGCTTCCGCCTCGCCGTCCCGCAGCTCGAGGACTACCGCGTGCGCATCCCGCCCGGCGGCCGCACCGGCGCGCTCGTCGAGACGGTGATCACGTGGAAGGAGCCGGAGGGCGGCGAGAGCTTCACGACGCTCGGCGTCGACTCGGACCAGCTCGCGGCGGCCGTCACCGCGACGGAGAAGATGCTGAATGTGGTGGTGGCGCGCGCGAAGAAGCGCTGAGCGCGCCGCGGCGGCCGGCGCGCTGGCCGCCTGCGCGCTCCTCGCGGGCTGCGCGACCGCGCCGGCGGCCGACCCGCGCTACCGGCCGGCCGAGAGCGTGCTCGAGGTCGTCGCCGTCCTGCGCCGGCACGTCCCGGACGACACCTACCGCTTCGAGCCCGCGCGCGACTTCACCGGGCGCAACGTCTTCCGCGCCTCGCTGATCCGGCTCGAGAACCTGGAAGACGCGTACGCGCGGGCGCTGCGCGCCGGCCACTTCGAGGGGACGATCGCGTTCGCCAAGGCGCGCGCGCTGGAGCGGCTGAGGGCGTACGACCTCGCCGCCCAGCACCACCGCGAGGCCGCCGAGCGCGAGCCGGCGCTGCGCCAGGAGGCGCTGCGCGGCGCCGCGATCTGCGACGCGCTGGCGGAGGCGGTCGCGCTCGGCCCCGACGCGGAGGCCGCCCCCGGCTCCGGAGCCGCCGCGCACGAGAGCGGGCCCGCGTCGCCGCTCGCGGCGCTCGAGCGCCGCGAGGCGCTCCTCGCCGCGCTCCTCCCCGACGCGCGCGGCACGCACTACGAGCACGTGATCCGCGAGGAGGAGGAGCGGGCGGACGTCGCGCGCGCCCGCTGGCTGACCGACGTCCGCCGCACGGCCGCGGACGGCGACGTGCGCGCCGTCGCGGCGTGGCAGCAGGTGATCCTCGACCACCGCGACAGCAAGAACGCGAACCGCCACCTCCTCGCCCTCGCCGACCTCTACGCCTCGCTCGCGACCGCGTACGTGGAGCGGCACCCGCCCGAAGGGCTGCGCTTCGACCCGCCCGCGTTCGAGGAGCTCGCGAGCTCGGCGACGCGACTCTACGAGGCGGTCGCCAACCAGGACGGCGCCACGGAGCGGGTGGAGGCGGCGCGCCGGCTCGAGGCCTTCGTGGCGTTCACCCTGCGCGTGGACCGCGACCGGTTCAGCCCGTGAGGCGGCTCCGCACGCGCGCCCGGCTCCCCGCGGCCGCGGCGGCCGGGCTCCTGGCGCTCGGCTGCGCCGGCGGCCACGTCGCCGCGCCGCCCTCCGCGCTCGCGCCGCTGCCGACGGAGGGCGCCTACGTTCCCGACGAGAGCGACCTCGCCCTGCGCGACCTCGCGCGCGCGCTCCTCGCCGGCGACGCCGCCGCCGTGGACGCCGGGGTGGCGCGCGTGGAGGCGCTCGACGCCGCGCGCCGGGAGGCCGGGGAGGCGCCCTCCGGCGCCGTCCCCTACGCGCACGACGCGCGCCACGCGCTCGTCGACGACCCCGCGCTCTATCGCTCGGTCGCGGCGCGCCTCCTCGAGCGCCGCGACCTCCCGGCCGAGCTGCGCGCGCGGCTCGAGCAGGAGGTCGCCGACGACCCGCTGCGGCTCGCCGACGCGCGCCTGCGCGACGCGCGCACCCTCCGCTTCGGGCGCGCCTTCAACGCCGTGGTCGAGGCCGCCGGGCGCTCGTTCACCCACACGGCGGTGATGGCGTACCGGGTCGCGACCGCCCTCCTCCAGGTCGCGGTGGCGGAGCACGTGCGAGACGAGCTCTCGCTCCCGGAGCGGCAGGCGCTGCGACACTGGAAGCAGTTCGTCGAGGAGCACCCCGACGCGCCCGAGGCGCCCGGCGTCGTGGAGCGCATCGAAGCGGCGCAGGCGCGCTGGTACGCGACGCAGCGCGAGCGCGCGGTGCGCGCGGCGGAGCGCGCGCTCGAGCGCGGCGACGCGCGTCTCGCGCTCGCCTTCGCGGACCGCGCGGTGCGCTACGCGCCGGAGGACGGCGCGGCGCTCCGCGTCGCGCGGCGGGCGCGCGACGCGGCGCACGCCGAGCGCGAGCGCCTCGCGCGCAGCGAGGGCGCCGCGCCGCGCGACGGCGCGGCCGACGACGGCGAGCGCGCGCTCGCGATCGCGCTCCTCGCCTCGACCCCCGCGCCGCGCCCGCGCGCCGCGCCTTCGGACGCGCCGCCGGGCGCGCTCGCGTCCGCGGACCGCCCCGCGCGGGCGGGCCCGGCCGACGTGGCCGCACCCCCGCCCTCGGCGCGCGACGCCCTCGATGCCGCGCCCTCCGCGCTCGCCGCCGTGGAGACTGCCGCGCAGCCGCTCCTCGCGCGCGACGGCGGCGGGCGCGACGAGGCGCGCTACGCGCTCGCGGTGGTCGCGTTCGAGCGGGGCGACCGCGACGCGGGATGGGCGCTGCTCGAGGACCTCGCCGGCGCCTCCGACCGGCGCTCGCCGATGGCGCGCCACGCGCGCGCCCTCGTCGAGAGCCCGGTCGAGAACCCCCACCTCTTCTGGAAGCGCGCGCGGCGCGCCGAGCTCGCCGACAAGGTGCGCTGGACGCTCCTCGGCCCGCTCGCCGAGGGCGCGCGCGACCGCCACCTCCCGCGCGCGCTCGAGTGGGCGATCGAGGTCCCGACGCTCGTCCCGGTGGTGACCGGCCTGCCGCAGCGGCTCCTGCGCGTCTTCTTCGCGCGCGAAGGGCGCCGCTCGCCCGCGGTCTTCGCGCGCCGCGCGCTCGCGCGCGAGCCGGCGGGGGAGCGCGCGGACGCGGTGCGCGCGTGGCTCGTCGACTACGAGGAGGATCGCGGCAACGCGCTCGCCGCGCTCGCCGTCGCGGAGGCGGCGCCCGCGCGCGACGAGGAGGAGGTCGCGCGGCTCCGAGGCGCCGCGGCGGCGCAGCTCCTCGGGCACGCGCTCGAGAGCGAGGACCTCCCGACCCGGGTCGCGCTCCTGCGCCGCGTGGGGCGCGAGTTCGAGGGGACGGAGGCGGCGCGGGAGGCCGTCGGCGAGCTCCGCCGCACCGTGCGGGAGGCGACGCCGCAGCACATCCGCATCTCGCGCGGCTTCCTGGAGGAGAACGGCGACGTGATCGGCCCCGGCGGCCTCGCCCTCCGGCCGGGCCTCCTCGACGGCGACGGCGCGAACGGCGAGCTCCACCCCGACGGGGTGACGCTCCTCGGCGGCACGGCGGTCGAGGTCGCGTACCTCGCGGAGAGCGGCGACCCGCGCGACGAGCCGGTGCGCCGGCGCGAACGCGTCTCCGAGGCGCGCGTGGCGCGGCTCGTCGCGGCGCTCGAGGAGGCGTCGCTGCGGAAGGCGCGCACCGACCGCGACTACCCGATCGAGTACGACGCCGACCGCGACGTGTTCTTCGAGCGCGCGCGCCTCGGGCTCGCCGCCGATCCCCAGCCGCGCGCCGAGGCGCGCTCGAGCTACGCCTTCCGCGGCGTGCGCGAGCGCTACGGCCTCGTGCGAAAGCGCGAGTCGATCCTCCCGGTCGAGCTCGTGGTGCAGGGCTCGCTCGAGGACATGGCGCTCGGCGCCTTCCCGCGCATCCGCATGCCCCGTCCGACCCCGGACGCGTTCCTGTACGAGTAGCGGCGGCGGCGTCTCGCGGCGTCTCGAGGGCGGGGCACCGACCCCTCCCCTCGAGAAGAGCGCGCCGGGTTCAGCTCCGCGTGCGGACGACCAGGCGGTCGCCGCCCGCGCGCTTCGCCTCGTAGAGGGCCTCGTCGGCCTGCTGCATCAGCTCCGCGGCGCAGAAGGGCGGGCTCCCGCGCACGGCGCAGACCAGGCCCGCGCTCCCGCGCGCCTCGATCGCGCGCTCGCCGCAGCGGGCGCGCACGCCGCGCAGCGCCTCGAGCACGCGCTTCGCCGCGTGGATGGCGCCGGGGGGCTCGACCTGCGTGTAGAGGACCGCGAACTCGTCGCCGCCGAAGCGCGCCGGCGTGTCGTAGGGGCGGCAGCCCGCCTGGATCGCCGCGCCGACGCCGCGCAGGAGCGCGTCGCCGACGCCGTGGCCGTGCTCGTCGTTCACGCGCTTGAAGTGGTCGAGGTCGACGAGGAGGAGCGCCGCGGGCTGGTCCACCCGCAGGAACGCCGCCGACGCCGCCTCGAGCGCGTCGTCGAGCGCGGCGCGGTTCTTGAGCCCCGTGAGGGGATCGATCCAGGCCTGGTCGCGCAGCAGTGCGATCATGCGGCCGAGCCGGAGCGCGACCTCGACGCGCGCGCGCAGCTCGACGGGGTCGAACGGCTTGCGGATGTAGTCGGCGGCCCCGGTCTCGAGCGCGCGCGCGAGGCGCTCGACGTTCTGCTCCACCGTGAGGAAGAGGATCGTGGCGTCGCGCGTGGCCGGGTTCTCCTTCAGGTGCCGGCAGAGCTTCAGGCCGTCGACGCGCGGCAGGTTCACGTCCAGGAGGACCACGGACGGGCGGTGCGCGACCGCCAGCCGGAGCGCGTCCTCGGGCTCGTAGGCGTGCAGGATCGTGCCCACGCGGTCGCCGAGGACGCCCTGGAGCTGCTCGTGGACGTAGCGGTCGTCGTCGACGATGAGCAGCGTCTCGGCGGGCATGCCGGCCTCGATGGATCGCCCTAGGGCCACCCCGGCCTGTTCGGAAGGGCGGGGGCCGATCTTGACGGTCCCCTTGCCGTGGGCTGCGTGTGCCGTTCCCGACCCGCTCGCAGCCCCCCGGGCGAGCCGGGCGGCCTGCTGCGGTGGTCGACCGGGCCCGCTCGCGCGCCTCGCGGACGAGCGTAGGGCCGACGAGGCGCGCACACGGCGGGTCCTAGAGGGCGGTCGCCGTCTCGGACGCGGAGCGGTCCGCGCCGCCGGCCCGGTCGAGCAGCTCCACCGGGTGCACGACCTGCGCCCGTAGCCCGCGCTCGGCGACGCCCGCGCGGAGCTGCATCAGGCAGCCGGGGTTGCCGCTCGCGATCCAGTCGGGGTCGGCGGCGGCGAGCGCGTCCATCTTCCGCGCCAGCACCTGCGCCGACATCGCGCGGTGGGTGAGGTTGTAGATGCCCGCGGCGCCGCAGCAGCTCGTCGGGTCGGCGTGCGGGACGAGGCGCAGCGCGGGGATCTGCGCGAGGAGGCGGCGCGGGGCGGCATCGACGCGCTGGCCGTGCACGAGGTGGCAGGGGTCGTCGTAGCAGACGGCGCCGGGCAGCGCGCCGTAGCCGCCGCGCAGGCCGGCCTCGTCGAGGAGCTCGCACACGTCGCGCACGCGCGACGCGAGGCCCGCGCCCGCCGCGCCGAGCCAGGCGTCGTACTCGCGCAGCGCGGCGCCGCAGCCGGCGGAGGCCACGACGACGGCGTCCACCTCGCCGGCCGCGAAGGCGGCGACGTTCTCGGCCGCGAGCCCGCGCGCGAAGGCGGCGTCGCCGGCGTGCGCGTGGAGCGCGCCGCAGCACGCCTGCCCGGGCGGGACGACGACCTCGAACCCCTCGCGCGCGAGGACGCGCGCCGCGGCCGCGTTCACCGGGCCGAAGAGCTCCGGCATCACGCAGCCCTCGAAGAAGGCGACGCGGCCGCGGACGGGCGGGACCGCCGCGATCCGCGCGGGAAGGCGCGCGCGCGCGGCGCGCGGGGGCACGGCGGGAAGGAGGGCCTGCATCGCGCGCAGCCCGCGCGGGAGGAGGGGGCGCAGCGCGCGGTCGAGGCGCAGGCGCTGCGCCGCGGCGAGAAGCGAGACGAGCGCGCGCAGGCGCGCGCGGCGCGGAACGACGCGGCGCAGCGCGAGCGACTCCACGCGCTTCGCGAGGCCGCGGCGCAGGCCGGCGGACTCCACCTCGGCGCGCGCCTCCTCGAGCAGGCGCCCGAAGCGCACGCCCGACGGGCACGCCGTCTCGCAGGCGCGGCAGCCGAGGCAGAGATACGCCTCCTCGGCGAGCGCCTCGAGCGGAAGGCGGTCTTCCGCGACGGCGCGCATGAGGTAGATGCGCCCGCGCGGCGACGACGTCTCGCGCCCGGTCGCGCGGTACGTCGGGCACGCGGGAAGGCACAGGCCGCAGTGGACGCAGTCGAGCGTGCCCTCGTAGAAGGGAAAACGCGCGGCCGCGCCGGGGCCCGGCGCGCCGGGCGCGGCCCGATCCGCGGCGGGACCCGCCGCGGCGGGCGGGCGCTGCGCGCGCGCGTCCGTCACAGCCGCCCCGCGAAGCGGCCGGGGTTGAGGACGCCCTGCGGATCGAAGGCCTGCTTCAGCCGGCGCAGCAGCGCGAGCCGCGGGCCCCGCTCCCCGAAGACGTCGTGCGCCTCGCGCACGGAGCGCGGCGCGGCCTCGATGCGGACGCCGCCTGCCCCTTCCGCGGCCGCCGCGCGCGCGGCGGCGAGGAGCGCGTCGCAGGCGCGCGCCGGCCCGTCGCCGCCGAGGGCGAGCCGCGCGTGAACGAGGCCGCGCGCGGGCTGCGCGACGACCGCGGCACCGGCCGCGCGGAGCCGCGCCGCCGCCGCGGCGACCCGCGTCGCGACGACATCGACGCGCACGAGGAGGTCGGCGGCCGGCGCGCCGGGCAGCGCCGCCGCGCCGGTGAGACCGCGCGCGACCTCCAGCGCCTCCGGCGCCGCCGGCTCCGCGCGGCAGCGCTCGCGCAGCGCGTCTGCGTCGAGCGCGACGGCGGCCGCGTCGCCGGCGAGCTCGACGAGGAGGAGCGAGGCGTCCCGATCCGCGACCGGAACGTGGCCGCGCAGCGCGGAGACGAGCGCCGCGTCGACGACGAGCGCGGCGCGCGCGGTCGGGAGCCGCGCCGCCGCGAGTGCGAGGGCCGCGGAGGCGCCGCCCGCGGAGGCGCGTCCGGCGGACGGAGCCTCGCCGGGCGCGAGCGCGCGCCCGGCGCCGGGCGCCGCGTTCTCGGCGGCGAGCGGGGCGACGAGCAGCTCGCAGCGCTCGGGTCGCGGGCGCAGGCGGATCCACGCGGAGGCGATCACGCCGAGCGCACCGAAGGAGCCGGTGAACAGCTTCGGAAGGTCGTAGCCGGTCACGTTCTTCACGACGCGCCCGCCCGAGCGCGCGCGCGCGCCGCCCGCGAGCGCGACCTCCATGCCGAGCACGGCGTCGCGCGGGTGCGGATGGCGCGGTCCCGGCGCGGCCGCGGCGAGCGCGCCGCCGAGCGTGGAGCCGGCGCCCGGCGGATCCAGCGGGAGCTCCCAGCCGGTCGGCTCCACCGCCGCGCGGAGCGCTGCGAGGGGGACCCCGGCCTCGACGCAGGCGACGCCCTCGTCGGCGTCCAGCTCCACGATGCGCGCGAGCCCGCGCGTCGACAGCAGGGCGTCCGCGCGGCGCAGCGGGTTGCCGCAGCCGAGGCGCGTCCCGCCCCCGCGCACGAGCACGGCGCCGCCCCGCGCCGCGACGCCGCGCAGCGCGTCGGCCAGCGCCTCCGGGCTCGCCGGCTCGAGCGCCTCGCGCAGCTCGACGCCGTCGACGCCGAGCGCCGCCGCGGCTCCTGCGACCGCGCCCGTCACGGCGCGCTCCTCTCCCCGGCTTCGCCCGCGCGCGCCGCGGCGGCGCGCGAGCCCCGGCGGAGCGCGCGCCTCACAGCGGCACCCGCTCGTAGCCGCGCGCCTTGGGGTTCGCCTCGACGCAGAACCGCGTGGTCGGGAACACCTTGCCGGGGTTGCTGCGGCGCTCCGGGTCGAAGGCCTCGCGCAGTCTCGCCATCGCGTCGAGGTCCGCCTCGGAGAAGAGGAGCGGCATGTAGTCGCGCTTCTCGGTGCCGATGCCGTGCTCGCCGCTGATCACGCCGCCCGCCTCGACGCACGCGCGCAGGATCTCCTCGCCCGCGGCGAGGACGCGCGCGAGCTCGCCGGGGTCGCGGCGGTCGAACGAGATGTTCGGGTGGAGGTTCCCGTCGCCGGCGTGGAAGACGTTCGAGAGGCGCAGCCCGCGCCGATCGCAGATCTCGCACACGCGCTCCAGGATCTCGGGCAGCTTCGCGCGCGGGACGACCGCGTCGTGCACGTAGAGGTCGGGCGCGAGGCGGCCCATCGCGCCGAAGGCGCCCTTCCGTGCGCGCCAGAAGCGCGCGCGCTCGGCCGCGTCGCGCGCGACCTCCACGCGCGTCGCGCCGGCCTCGGCGGCGAGAGCGCGCACGCGCGCCACCTGGGCCGCCACCGCCGCCGCCGGACCGTCGAGCTCGACGAGGAGCACGGCGCCGGCGTCGAGCGGGAGGCCCGCCGCGTAGACGCTCGCCTCGACCGCGCGGATCGTGCGCTGGTCGACGATCTCGAGCGCGGCGGGGACGAGCCCGCTGCGGATCACGGCGCCCACCGCCCGGCACGACGAGACGACGTCCGAGAAGATCGCGAGCAGCGTCTCCACCGCCTCGGGCATCGGCACGAGCCGTACCCAGACCTTGGTGACGACCCCGAGCGTGCCCTCGCTCCCGACGACCGCGCCGACGAGGCCCTGATCCGGCGCGAACCCCGTCGGCCCTCCGAGCCGGAGGAGCTCGCCGTCCGGGAGGACCAGCTCGACGCCGAGGACGTGGTCCGTCGTGGTCCCGTACTTCAGCGTGTGCGGCCCGCCGGAGTTCTCGGCCACGTTGCCCCCGATCGTGCAGGCCGCCTGGCTCGAGGGGTCGGGCGCGTAGAAGAGCCCGTGGGCGGCGACCGCGCGCGAGAGGTCGGCGTTGATCACGCCCGGCTCCACGACGGCGTAGCGGTCCTCGGGATGCACCTCGAGGATCCGGTCCATGCGCGAGCACTCGATCACGACGCCGCCGCACGCGGCGACCGCGCCGCCCGAGAGGCCCGTCCCCGCCCCGCGCGGGACGAAGGGGACGCCGGCCGCGGCGCACGCGCGCACCGCGCGCACGACCTCCTCGGCGCTGCGCGGGAGCACCACCGCGTCGGGCCGGCGCGCCGAGAGCGTGAGGCCGTCGGCCTCGTAGGCGAGGAGATCCTCCGGCCGCGCGAGCACGGCCTCGGCGCCGAGCTCCGCGCGCAGCCGCTCGACGAGCGCCCGCACGGCGGCGCCGCTAGGCGAGGCCGATGCGCTCGAGGTCGTCGTCGTCGAGGCCGAGGTAGTGGCCGATCTCGTGCTGGAGCGTGGTCTGGATCTGCTCGACCAGCTCGGCGCGCGTGCGGCACACCTTCTCGAGGTTCTTCTTGAAGAGGATGACGCGGTTCACGTCGCGCGCCTGCTCGGTGAGCGCCGCCTCGGTGCGCGGCACGCCGATGAAGATCCCGAGGATCGTCGGCGAGACGTTCTCCTCGCGCAGGAGATCCTCGTCCGGGAGGTCGCGCACGAGGATCGGGACGTTCTCCACCGCCTCGCGGATCGAGCGGGGCAGGTTGGCGAGCGCGTCCTCGGAGGCGCGCTGGAAGACGGCGTCCTCGACGCGCGCCGGCAGCGCGTAGTGGTCGGGGTCGAGCGCATGGGCGCGGCGGAACGCGCGGTCGGCCTCGTCCTCCTCGCCGAGGCGCTCGAGGACGAGCGCGAGGTGGTAGACGGCGTGCGCCGACTCCGAGTCCATGAGGACCGCCTGCTCGAGCGAGCGGCGGCCCTCCTCGAAGCGCGCCGTCTCGAACAGGATCTGTCCTTCGAACGCGCGGTAGACCGGGACGTCCGGCGCGACTTTCGCGGCGCGGCGGACGAGGAACAGCGAGCCCTCGAGGTCGTCGAGGTAGAAGAGCGCCTTCGCCTTCAGGTAGTGGATCTCGGCCTCGGTGCCGCGGTCCGGGCGCGGCAGCTCGGGGCGCCCGGCGAGGAGCTCGTCGCAGCGCTGCAGCGCGTGCTCGTGCTCGCCGCGCTCCTCGATCAGGAGCTCGATCCGGTTCAGGTGGGCCGTCATGAACTTCGGGTCGGCCATCGTGGCGAGCTCGAGCTCGTAGAGGGCCTCGTCGACGCGCCCGGCGTCCCAGAGGATCTCGCCGCGGCCGTTGTGGGCCTCGGCGCCGTGGGGGTGCGCCTTCAGCGCCTCGTCCAGCCAGGCGAGGGCTTCCTCGGTCCGACCTCCGTGGGAGGCCTCCATCGCCTGATCGAGGCAGTCCCAGTAGCGATCCCTGTCCTTCATGGCCCTTTTCGCGCCCGCCCCCGCCAAGCGACGACCATAGCAGAACGGGGGGCCGGGCCGGACGCCGGCGCTCCGTCGGAGCGAGGCGGTAAGCCCTCGATAACGCTGTGTTTTTTGCCGACTCTAGATCGCGGTTCGGCGCCGGATCGCGTCGAGGACCAGCTCCTCGAGCTCGGGGACCGAGGCGTCCGGGAGGCGCGGCGGCGGGTAGTGGCCGCTCAGGACGAGGGAGATGAAGCCGTGCACGAGCGACCAGTCGACGATCACCTCGTGCTCGGGGTTCGGCGAGCGCAGGCTGCCGTCGCGCACGCCCCGGGCGTAGAGGTCGCGATAGCGGTCCACGAGGCGGCGCCCCGGCGCCTCCAGCGTCGGATCCGCGAGGTAGGGGGTCAGGTCGAGCGAGTTCATGATCTCGTAGAGGTGCGGGTTCGCGAACGCGAAGTCGATCATGGTGCGCGCGAAGGCGTCGCGCGCGGCCGCGGCGTCCGCCATGTCGACGAGGGCGTCCGTGAGCGCCATGAGCCGCTCCGTCCCGTGGCGCGCGATCTGCTGGAAGAGGTCCTCTTTGTTGCGAAAGTAGAGGTAGATCGTCGCGGGGGAGTAGCCGAGCTTCTGCGCGAGGGCGCGCATCGTGATGCCCTGCACGCCCTCGCGCGCGACGATGCCGAGCGCTTCCTCGAGGATCTTCTGGCGCAGCGAAGCGTGGGCGTCGGGGCTCAAGGCGGGGGCCTCGAAAAGCGAAAAAAGCATTGCGCGTTACCGTGGATCCGCCACCCCGTCGCGGCCGCGCGCGCCCCGAGCCGGCCGGCGCGGAGCTATCCTGCGGCGCCCGAAGGAGATTCCGCCCTTGACCGCCCGCTCGAAGGGGCTCCTCGTCGCGCTCGCGGTGGGCGTCGCGCTCGCCGCCGGCTCGCTCGCGCGCGGCGCGCTCGGCCTCGAGCTCGATCCCGAGTCGCTGCGCGCGCGCGTGGAGGGCTTCGGCGCGCTCGGCCCGCTGCTCTTCGTCTCGCTGCTCTCGCTGCGCTTCGTCTTCCTGATTCCCTCCGCCGTGATGCTCGCGGTCGGAGGCGCCTGCTTCGGCACCGTCCTCGGCACGCTCTACGGCGCGCTCGGTCTCACGCTGATGGGCCTCATCCAGTTCGCGCTCGTCCAGTGGGCGGGCGCGGAGGCGCTCCGCGCCCGCGTGCCGGCGCGCCTCGAAGGCGCGCTGCGCGCGGCGCGCTCGGGCCTCGGGGCGGGGACGCTCGCGCTCGTCGCCGCGTATCCGGTGGGACCTCTCACCCCCGTCCAGCTCGCGGCCGCGCTCGCCGGGATGCCGTTTCTCGTGTACCTCGCGTCGGTGGCATCGGGCTCGCTGCTCCGCGCGGGCCTCTTCGCCTGGTTCGGGAACGCGCTCCTCGAGGGCGAGGGCGTCCTCCTGGTCGGCGCGCTGCTCGCGGGCGTGGTGCTCGCGCCGCTCCTCCACCCGCGCGCGCGCCGCTTCGTGCTCACGAGCTTCGGCGCCGCCTCGCGGGGCACCTGAGCGGCGCGCCCGCCGCGACGGCGACGGCGAGGCCCGGGCGTCGGCTCGCTCGAGGCGCCGCGGGCCGCCGGCTTCGGGCGCGCTGCGCGGCGAGCGCACGCCGAGCCGCTACGGCGCCCGGCGCGCGCCGCCGCGCAGCCGCTGGAGCTCGACGGCGAGGCTCTCGAGGTCGCGCCGCAGGCCGACCAGCTCCTCGCGCATGCGCACGATGATCGCCGCGCCCGGGAGGTTCACGTCGAGCTCGGTCACCAGCTCGTGCGCCACGCGCACCCGCTCCAGCATCCGCTCCGAGTAGCGGTCGGGCTCGGGCGCGTCGCAGCGCACGATGTCCTCGCTCTCGAGCGCGAGGAAGAAGGAGACGTCGACGCCCACCTGCTGGATGAGCTCCTCGCGGGAGTACGACCTCACGAGCGACCCTCCCGACTCGCGAGCGGACGATCCCGATTCACGAGCGGCCCTCGAGATGCCCGCGCACGCGTTTCCCCCGGTAGAGCGGCTCGAGCTGGCGCGCGACTTCCTCGAGCCGCGGATCGTCGGGGTCGGGCAGCTCCACGACGAGCCGCACGAGGAGGTCGCCGCGCCCTCCGCCGCGGCGCGGAACGCCCTTGCTCCGCACGCGCAGCACCTGCCCGTTCCGCGAGCGGGGCGGCACGGTCATCGTGACCGGGCCGTCGGGCGTCGGCACCTCGATCTTCGCCCCGAGCACGGCCTCCGGCACGGTCACGGGGAGATCGAGGTGGAGGTCGTCCCCGCGGCGCGCGTAGAACGGATGCGGCCGCACGCGCAGGCGCAGGTAGAGATCTCCCGCCGGCCCGCCCGCCGGGCCGGGTCGGCCCTGCCCCGCGAGCCGGATGCGCGCGCCGTCCTCGCTGCCCGGCGGGATGCGCACGCGCAGGCTCGAGCCGCCGACGCCGATGCGCACCTCCTCGCCGCGCACGGCGTCGAGGAGGTCCACCTCGAGCTCGGCCTCGAGGTCGGCGCCCTGGGCGCGCCGCGCGCGGTCCGCGCCGAAGAGCTCCGAGAGGAGGTCCTCGACGTCGACGTCGGTCGCGAAGCGCTCCGAGAAGGGGCTGCGGCGCGCGCCCTCGGCCCAGCGGCGGTAGGCCCGGGCCTGCTCGGCGTCGAACCCGGGCGCGAGCCCGGCCATGCCGAACTCGTCGTAGCGCTTGCGCTTCTCCTCGTCCGAGAGGACGTCGTAGGCGAACGAGATCTGCTTGAAGCGCTCCTCGGCCTTCGCGTCGTTCGGGTTGACGTCGGGGTGGTACTGGCGCGCGAGCTTGCGGTACGCCTTGCGGATCTCGTCCGCGGAGGCGCCCTTCGCGACGCCGAGATCGGCGTAGAGATCGCGCTCTTCCATGTCGCCGCCTTCGGGGAAGGGTCGGATCCACCCCCGCCAGCGTCAACCGCGGGTCCCTCGCGCGCTGCCGAGCCGGTCGGGCGCGCCGGAATCGCGCTAGCGCAAGGGGAGGCCGACGCCGCTCAGGTCCACTGCCTCGCCCGGATCGAGGCCGAGGCGCGCGAGCGATCCCGCGCGCAGCTCGATCGCGAAGCGCGCCGGCGCGCCGCTCGCGTAGTGCCGCAGGCGCGCCTCGTACGCGGCCTCGCTCTCGCCAGGGCCGCGCGGCGGCTCGACCCGCATGCGGTGGGTGGAGACGACCCGGCCGCTCGCGTCGAGGAACGCGAGGTCCATGTCGACGAGGCAGTTCTTCATCCAGAACGCGCGCGGGGCCTCGTCCGGAAACACGAACAGCATGCCCCCGCGCGGGGGGATCTCGCGGCGGCCCATGAGGCCGCGCTCGCGGCTCGCCGGGTCGTCGGCCACCTCGAGCTCGTAGGCGACGCCGCCGAGGAACACCGTGCGGGCCGAGCCGTCCTCGGCGCCCCGCGCGGCGACCGCCCCGAGCGCCGAAGCGAGGCTGAGGAGCGCAGCGAGCGCGCGGGCGGCGGACGCGCACCGGAGCATGCGGCCACCGTAGCGCGCCCGCAGGGCCGTGCCGCGCGCCGGACGCGCGCGCGCGCGGTTCGGGCCGATTCCTGCACGCGCGCTGCGCGAGGGATGCCGCTCCCCGTCGCGGGCGCCGCGCGCGGGAGGCGTCGACGCGCGTCGAGCGCTTGACGGGGCGCGGCGGCCGGTGACACCCTGCCGGCCCGGGAGGACCGGACGTGGCGCGACGATCGGCGGCGAGACCCTTTGCCTCTCTTGCATCTCCTGCGTGGTGGGCTGCGGCGGCCGTGACCCTGCTGCTCGCGGCGTGCAGGAGCGCCCCGCCGCCCGCGCCCGAGCCCTCCGTGGAGGACCGCCTCTCGCAAGAGCTGATGGAGCACGGGCTCCTCTCGCGCAAGGACGAGCGCGGGCTCGTGCTCTACCTCCCCGACGTCCTCTTCGAGTTCGACCGCGCCGACCTGACCGACACCGCGCGCCAGAAGATCGCCGCGGTGGCGGAGATCGTCGTGCGGCTCGCGCCCGACCGCACGCTCTCGGTCGAGGGCCACACCGACTCGATCGGGGACGAGGAGTACAACCTGGATCTCTCGCTGCGGCGCGCCGTCGCGGTCGCGGAGGCGCTGCAGGCGAACGGCGTCGCGCAGGCGAAGCTGCGCACCGTCGGGCACGGAGAGCGCCACCCCGTCGCTGCGAACGAGACGCCCGAGGGCCGCGACGACAAGGCCGGGCGCGCGCAGAACCGGCGCGTCGAGGTCGTGATCGAGAGGCCGGCGTGAGCCGCCGCGCGCTCGTCGCCCTCGCGGCCGCGGCCGCGCTCGCGCCGCTCGCCGCGCGTCCCGCGGCCGCCGCCGGCGAGGTCGTGCTCTCGTTCCGCGACGCCCCGGGCGGGGCCACGAGCGGCTTCCGCATCGAGCGCCGCGCGGCGGGCGCCGAGGCCTTCGAGGTGCTGGCGCTGGTGGGCCCCGGGGTCACCGAGTTCGTGGACCGCGACGTCCGGCCGGGCCGCCTCCTGTGCTACCGCGTGCGCCCGCTCGCGAGCCGCGGCGCGCGCGACTGGTCGTCCGAGGTGTGCGCGCGCGCGAGGGACATCGGCCCCTCGCGCGCCGGCGCCGGCGCGCGCCTGGCCGAAGCCGAGCCCGACGCGCGCGCCTCCGGAGGCGCGCCGGCGCCGGACGCGACCGCCGCGCCGGCCGCACCCGAGGCCCCGGAGAGCGAATCGTCCGGCGCGCCGGGCGCGCTCGGGGCGGAGCTGCGCGGCACCGACGCCGCCGCGGGCGCGGAAGTCGCGGAGAGCGGGGTCGCGAGCGGGCCGCCCGGGAAGACGCGCCGCGTGCGCGCGGGCGGCGGCTGGCTCCAGGTCCTCGAGTAGCGCGCACGCGGTACGCCGGGCGGGGTCAGGGCGGCGTCCCGCCGAAGACGACGTAGGTTTCGGCCCCGGAGGCTTCGATCGAGCGCTCCTCGCGCCGCCCGTCGGGGAACTCCGCCACGACGTCGTGTCGGCCCCGGGCGAGCGGGACGCGCACGAGCGGCGTCTCGCCGACGGCGACGCCGTCGACGCGGATCCGGGCACGCGGCATCGCGTTCACGAAGAGGTAGCCGCCCGCCGGCCGCGCGGGCGCGCGCGGAGCGGGGGCCGCGCGCGCGGCGGCCGGAGCGGCGGGGGCGCTCGCGGCGGCCGGAGCGGGCGCGCTCGCGGCGGCGGCCGCCGGCTTCGCGGGCGTGCGGGCGGGGGCCGCGGTGCCGGCGGATCGCGCGTCGGCCGGCGCGCTGGGCCGCTGCGCCGCCGCCGACCCGGCGGCCGCCCGCGGGTCGGGCGGCCGCGCCACGCGCTTGCCCGCGCGCGGCGCCGCGGGGCGAGACGCAGGCGGCGGCGCGGCGACGTCGGCGGCGGCCGCCGGCACCGGACCGCGGCGCGGCGCCGCGGCGAAGCGCGGCAGGAGCACGCCGAGCGCGGCGCCGAGCGAGACCACGGCGAGCAGCAGGGTGGCGCCGCGCGCGAGCGCGCGCGGCTCGGGCAGCCTCGGGGGCACGGGCCATGCGAGCCCGGACCGCGCCGGCGTGGGAGCCGGCGCGCACGGAACCCACTCCACCCCTCCTCCGAAGGCACGCAGGAGCGCCGGCGTGTCGTGGCGCGGCGCGAGGAGCGCGACCAGGCGGACGTCCCCCGGCGCGTGATCGGCGATGGCGCGCAGCGCGCGCGCCTCGTCGGGGGCGAGGAGCTCCGCCTGCTCCACGACGAGGACGGTCGGCGCGCCGCCGAACCGGCGCACCGCGGCGTCGGCGCGCACGAGGACGGAGCCCGCCGCGTGGCCCTCGCGGGCGGCGATGCGCGCGAGCGCGAACGGACGGGGGGCACGCGCGGCGATCGCCTCGACCGCTCCGCGGCGCGCGTCGCCCGCGGGCGCGAGCAGCGCGATCCCGCGCGCGCCGGCCTCGAGCCACGCGCACGCCTCCGCCGCCGCACGCGCCACTGCGGCGCGCTCCTCCGCCGCCGCGGGCTCCGCTCCGGTGCGCTCCGGCGCGCGCCCCGCATCGGACGACGTCGCAGGGAGGCCCTGCATGCGGGCACGTTACCCGACCCGAGCGCGCGCGCGCCGGGCCGGGCACCCTACGGGCGTGCTGCTGCGCGAGCTGCCCTCCGCCCTCCTCGTCGTCCTCGCCTGCGCGCAGATCGCGCTCGCCTTCGCGGCCGGCCTCTCGCCGTGGAAGGGCGGCGGCTTCGGCATGTTCGCGACGACCGACCACGGCGGCTTCCGCCGCGTGCGCGCGTACGCGATCGGCGCGGAGGGCGAGCGGCCGCTCGCGCTGCCTCCGGAGCTCCAGCGCGACGCGCTGCGCGCGGCGACGTGGCCCGCGCAGTGCGCGCTGCGGCGGGTCGCGGAAGGGCTCGCCGAGAGCGGCGCCGCCGCCGCCGCGGAGGCCGTTCGCGTCGAGGTCTGGCGCACCCGGTTCGACGACGCGCTGCGCCCGACGCAGGAACGCATCGCCGCGGTCACGGCGGGTGCGCCGTCGTGAGCGCGGCCGCCCTCCCGGGCGGCCGCCGCGCGGGCGCGGGCGTCGGGCCGCGCCCCGCGCAGGTCGAGGCGGCGCCGTCGCTCGAGCTGGGCCTGCGGCTCACGCTCCTCGGCATCGCGCTCGATCCGCCGCTCCTCTGGCTCGAGCGGATGCCGCTCCTCCTGCTCGCGGGCCTCGGGCTCGCCGTGCCCTCGGCGCTGCGCTCGCGCGCGCTCTGGGCCGCGCTCCTCGCGGCCGCGGCCTGGCCGCTCGTCTGGCAGTGGCCGTTCTCCGACAACCACGACTACCTGACCGCGCTCTGGTGCCTCGCCGTCGCGTGCGCGCTCTCGGCGACCGACCCCGCGCGCGCGCTCGCCCATCACGCGCGGCGCCTCGTCGGTCTGAGCTTCGCGTTCGCCGTGCTGTGGAAGGTGGCGCTCGCCCCGGACTTCCTGGACGGCCGGTTCATGCGCGTCACGCTCGTGAGCGACGGGCGCTTCGAGAACCTCGCCGTCCTCGCGGGCGTCACGACGCACGACGAGTGGGCGCGCAACGACCTCGCCCTCGACGCCTACCTCTCGGGAGAGGCGACCTGGGAGGAGAGCGGCTTCCGCGAGCCGCCCGGCCTGCGCGCCCTCGCGGGCGGGCTCACGGCCGCGACCCTCGCGATGGAGGCCGCCGTGGCTCTCGGCTTCCTCTGGCCGCTCGGGCGCGGGCCGTCGCGCTTCCGGAACGCCTTTCTCCTCCTGTTCACGGCCACGACCTACAGCTTCGCGACGGTGCGCGGCTTCGGCTGGCTGCTCGCGAGCCTGGGCGCCGCCCAGGCCGAGCGCCGCGCCGCGCGCGTCGGTTACCTCGCCGCCTTCGCCCTCGTCGCGCTCTACCGGAGCGTGCCCTGGAGCCGGTTCCTGATCGAGCGGCTGCACTGAGACGCGCGGCCCGACCGGCCCGCGGCGCGCCGGGAGGCGCGAGGAGCGGCGCAGGCGCGGGCGGGCGGAACGGCCGCCCGCCGCCTCGCGCCGAGGTCGGCGGGCGCGGCCCTCCGCGCCTTCAGCGTCCCCGGACCTGCCGCTGCAGCGCGAAGATCGCGCGGGGTCCGCGGAGCCCCCTGAGCTCGTGCTCGCCGCGGGGCTCGAATGCGAGCCCGGACCCGTCGAGGAGGTCGCGCGTGGTGCCGGTGACGAGCACGTCGCCCGCACCGGCGAGCGACGCCACCCGCACGACCGCGTGGACGGCGACGCCACGCGCCTGCCCGCCCGCGATCTCCACCTCGCCGGTGTGGACGCCGACGCGGACGCGCAGCCCGAGGTCCGCCACGGCCGGATCCATCTGCTCCGCCGCTCGCACGGCGCGCGCGGCGCCGTCGAACAGCGCGAGAAAGCCGTCCCCGGCGCTGCCGAGCTCGCGGCCGCGAAAGCGGTCCAGCGCGGCCCGGATCCGCGCGTTGTGCTCGTGCAGGAGGCTCGTCCAGGCGCGGTCGCCCAGCCGCTCGGCCAGCTGCGTCGAGCCCACGATGTCGCTGAAGAGGATCGTCGCGAGCACGCGCTCGCCGAGCGCCTCCGGCGAGACGCCGAACGCGTGCGCGCTCGTGAACTCGACCGAGTCCCACGGCTCGTCGCCGATCACCCGCGCGTCGTGCCCGGGCGGGATCTCGTACGCGTCGCCCGGCCGGATCACGAGCACGGTGCCGTCGTCCATCGTCACCTCGAGCGACCCCGAGATCGTGTAGCCGACGTGGCGGTGCTGGCACGACCGCGTGCTGGAGATCGGGGCCACGTCCTTCGACCAGCTCCAGCCCGGTTGGAACACGAAGCGGCCGATCGCGATCTCGTCGAGCGTGACGACGTGGAGACGTCCTCTCGCGAACTCGCGGACCTCGTCGGGCGTGGCGAAGCTCTTGCGCTGCAGGCGGGGCACGGCGCGCTCCGCACCTACCGCAGCGCGTGCGCGCCGGCGACGAGCGGGAGGTCGAGCCAGCTCTTGAGACCCGGCTCGGCGCGGCAGACGTGGGGAATCGCGTGCACGACGCGCATCGCGCTCGCGACGCAGCCGTCGACGTTGTGGTCGAGGCTGCGGAACCCGACGTCGAGGTCGCACTTGAGCGACGGCATGCCCTCGACGAGGACGCGGTACGTCCCCGGTCCGTTCCCCTGCGGCCACTCGGGCGCGACGTCGGCGCGCAGCCGCGTCACGTGCTCCACCACGATGCGCGGCTCGCCGCGCACGATGCCCATCACCTCGAAGCGCAGCCCGGCCTGCGTCCCCGGCTCGATCTTCCCGTACGGGAGCTCGATCGGCTCGTCGAGGACGGCGATCTCGTGGCGCTGCCGCACCTCGTCGAGCTCGACCTTCAGCGCGCGCGCGATCATGCGCACCGACGGCCCCCATCCCGCGCACAGCGCGCCGGGGACGAGGAGCGGGACCGGCGTCCCGGGCGGCTTGCCGAAGCCCATCACCTGGAAGAGGGTCTCGGGCTGGTCGTAGGTGGCGTAGTCGAAGATCTCCTGGGCGCGGATGGCGTCGATCCGCTCCGAGAGGCTCGAGAGCAGGATCGGGAGCGCGTCGGGCGAGAAGCCGGGATCGATGCCCGAGCAGTAGAGCGTCGTCCCGCCCGCGCGGCACGCCTCCTCCAGCCGGCGCACGATCGGGTCGGGCGCGCCGGGCGGGAAGACGAGCGGAACGAACGAGGTCGTCACCAGGTTCTTCCCGGAGGCGAGGATGCGGCACATGTCCGAGATCGCGTCGCCGAGCCGGAGGTCCGTCGCGCCCATGTAGGAGACGCAGTCGGCCGCGAGCGCGAGCACCGCGTCGGGGTCGTCGGTCGCGACGACCCCCGTGGGCGGCAGCCCCACCAGGGCGCCGGCGTCGCGCCCCGCCTTCGACGCGCTGCTCGTGCACACCCCGACGAGCTCGAGCTCGGGGTGGTTCACGATCGCGCGCAGCGCGTGGATGCCGACGTGCCCCGTCGCCCACTGGATCACGCGATACGCCATGCGGCGCGCCCTCCCGCGCCGCGACCCGGGGCGGCGCCGCGTGGTACGCTAGCGGTCCCGCGCGGCCCCGGCCGACCGGGCGGGTAGCCGGCCGCGGCGGCGCCGCGGCGCGCGACGACCCGGCCGCGAGAGGGCCGCGAGGAGCGCCGTGATCCTGCGAGACAAGGTGGTCGTCGTGACCGGGGTCGGGCCCGGCCTCGGGCGCGAGGTGGCCCGCGTCGCGCTGCGCGACGGGGCGCGCGTCGCCGTCGCCTCCCGCACCGAGGAGAAGCTGCGCAAGGCGGCCGAGGAGCTCGATCCCTCGGGCGCGCGGGTCCTCTCGGTGCCCACCGACGTCGGCGACGCCGCGCGCTGCGAGGCGCTCATGCGCGCCGCCGCGGAGCGCTTCGGCGGCGTCGACGCGGTGGTGCAGGTCGCCGCGCTCGACACGCTGCTCGGAACGCTGGAGACGACGAGCGACGACGACTGGCGCCGCGGCCTCGAGCAGAACGTGCTCGGGACGGTCCACGTCGTGCGCGCGGCGGTCCCGCACCTCGAGGCGCGCGGCGGGGGCGCGATCGTCCTCATCGGCTCGCAGGCGATGTGGCTCCCGCCGCGGCTCCCGCAGATCGCCTACGCGGCCGCGAAGGGCGCCCTCCTCGCGGCGATGCTGCACCTCGCGAAGGAGCTCGGCCCGAAGCGCATCCGCGTGAACATGGTCGTCCCCACCTGGATGTGGGGGCCGCCGGTCGAGGGCTACGTACGCTGGCAGTCGAAGAGCCGCGGCCTCGCGCCGGAGGAGGTCGTCGCCGAGATCACGGCGAACATGCCGCTCGGCGAGATCCCGGCGGACGAGGACGTCGCGGAGGCCGTCGCCTTCTTCTGCTCCGACCGCGCGCGGATGATCACGGGCCAGTCGCTCCTCGTGAACGCGGGCGAGCTGCTGCGGGCGTAGGGCGGAGTCGATGGCGCGCCCGCCGCCGACCGACGCGAGGGCACCGCTCCCGCGTCCGCCGCTCCTCGTCGCGCCCGCGTTCGAGGACCCGGCGCGGGTGCGCCGGCTCGTCGAGGCGCTCGCCCCCTACTGGCCGGTGCAGCGCTACTTCGCGAACGACGCCGAGTACGCCTCGCTCGCGGGCGAGAGCGGCGCGGCGTCCATGGTGGTCGCCCCCGTCTTCCGCGGCAACTGGGCGGTCGACGGCGCCGCCGCGGCACCCGGCGCGGCGCCGCTCCTCCGCCACGCGCCGTTCGTCGACGCCGCGCGCCGGCTCTTCGACGCCGAGATCGTCCAGCCCGTGAACGTCTACGCGAACCTCACGTGGCAGCTGCCGTTTCCGCAGGGTGCGGGCCACACCGACGTCCCCGCGTTCCGGGGCTTCGACCGCCGCACCGTGCCGATCGCGTTCCTCACCATCATGGGCCAGTCGGGCCTCTTCGAGGACGCGCGCGTCCGCATCGCGACCGCCGTCGCCTGGCTCTACGAGGGCGCCGACGGGGGCTTCGAGTACTGGCCCGAGGGCCCGGACGCGCCGCCGCGCGTCCACGAGGGACGGATCGACAACACGGCGCTCGTCGGCGACAACGACTTCATGTGGCACCGCGTGCGTCCGACCGGACGCCCGCAGGACGGGATGGCGCGGCTCTCGCTCGAGAGCGAGCTCGCGTTCGCAGGCGGCGCCTGGGCCGTGCGCGACGGCGCGCGCGAGCTCGCGCGCTTCGGCTGGGAGCGGCTGCGCGTCAGCGTCTCGTGGAAGGCGCTCGTCTTCGCCGACGACGCCGAGCGGCGCCGCCACGACGAACACGAGGACGACCTCGACCTCGCCGAGGTCGTGCGCCGCTTCCGCGCGGACCTGGCCGCGCGCGCCGTGGAGCTCGAGTGGCCCGCGGACCCGCTGCGCGATCCGGCCGTCGTGCGCCGGCTCAGCGAGGTGTACGTGCGCTACCCGGCCTCGGCGCGCGCCGCGGCCTGAGCCGTGCCCGCGTACGACCTCTCCATTTGCGGGGCACGCTCTACGACGGGACCGGTGCGCCCGGCCGCCGGGCCCCCCTCGGCGTCCGCGCCGGCCGCGTCGCCGCGCTCGGCGAGGTGCGCGGCGACGCCGCCCGCACGATCGACGCCTCGGGCTGCGCGGTCGCGCCGGGCTTCGTCGACACCCACACGCACTACGACGCGCAGGTGCCGTGGGGCCCGATGCTCACGATCTCGCCGCGGCACGGCGTGACGACGGCCGTGATGGAGAGCTGCGGCTTCGGTCGTGCGCGAGGACGGGCGCGACGCCGTCGATCCGGACGGCCCGCTCCCGGGCCGCGTCCTCCGGGGCGGCCGCGCACGGCGCTAACATCGAAGGCTGCGCGTCCTGCGCGCGGAGCCCCCGGACGTGATCGCGCGCGGCACCTGCCACGTCTTCTTCGCCTTCCTCGCGGCCGCGAAGGTGGACCTCGAGCGCGCGCAGGCGATCGCGCGCGCCCGCCCCACCGAGCGCCCGCGCTTCCAGCGGGAGCGGCGCTCGCCGGCCTACCTGGACTTCGACCCTCCGCCGCTCCAGATCACGGTTCCCTGCGCCCCGGTCCCGATCGGCTCCGGCCGCTTCGCGACGGAGGCCCGCGCGGACGTCACCATCTACGACTTCGGCGCGTTCTCCGTGGACTACCGCGTCCCCTTCGAGGACGGCCTTCCCGAGCTCGCGCGGCTCTCGTCGGCGCTCTACGACCACGTCGGGCTCCTCGGCGCGGCGCGCGAGCGCGTCGTGGAGCTCGTCGAGGCGATCGGGCCCGCGCTCGCGGGGGAGCGCCTCGCCGACGTCTACGAGCAGTACGTCGTCTTCGACGTCGCGAGCTTCGATCCCGCCGTCCCCGCGCGGGAGCTTCTCGCGAAGGACGAGCTGCGGCACGCGATCGCGCAGATCCTGCGGTCGGAGGAGCGCTCGCTCGCCGAGAGCCGCGTGGAGGACGCGCTGCGCCTCTCGATCGCGTACGGGCCCGACGACCTCCTCGTGGTCGACTGGAGCACGGCGCTCGCCGTCGGGGGCTCCGCGGACGAGCGCCTCGTGCTCGAGTTCGCGAACGCCGAGCTCCTGGAGCTGCGCAACCTCGACAAGCGGCTCGACCAGGATCTCGAGGAGGCGAACCGCGCCCTGCAGCGCCGGCGCCGCTCGCTCCTCGGCGGCGCGCAGCTCCGGCGGGTGGCGCGCCTCCAGGTCGACAGCGCGATGCTTTACGAGTCGGTGAACAACGCGGTGAGCCTGCTCGGGGACCAGTGGCTCGCGGAGGTGTACGGCCTCATCGCCGAGCGCTACGACCTCGAGAAATGGCACGGGAGCATCGCCCACAAGCTCGACACGCTGGACAGCATCTACCAGAAGATCGCCGACGAGGCGTCGGCGCGGCGCAGCGAGCTGCTCGAGATCGTGATCATCCTCCTGATCGCGCTCGAGGTGCAGTGGGGCCGCCTGTTCGGCGGGCTCCGCGAGTGGCTGGCGGCCGGCGCCGCCGGGGTGCCCTGATGCCGCCCGCGAGCCCGCAGCTCGCGAGCCCCGCGCTCGGGGCGCCCGGGCCCGCCCGGCTCCTCGGCCGGCGCGCCGGCGCGCGTCGCTCGCGCTCTCCGTCGCTCCGGCGCGCGCGCGCTCCCCGCGCGGCGGCGCCCGCTGCCGTCGCGGAGCGGGCGGCGTGAGCGAGCGGCCGCGGCGGGAGCCGCCCACGCCGCTCCGCAGAGGGGCGGCGCCCGAGGGGCGCACGCCGGGCGTCGTCGCGGCGCGCATCCTCGGCGCGGGCGCGCTCGGCGCGGCGACGCTGCTCGTGCTGCGGCCGTTCGTGACGCCGATGCTCTGGGCCGGGATCCTGGCCTACGTCACGTGGCCGCTCTACCAGAAGATCGCGGCGCGCACGCGGCACCGTCAGCTCGCGGCCGCCGCGCTCGCGACGGGGGTCGCGATCGGGCTCGGCGTTCCGGTCGCGCTCGTGCTCCTCTCGCTCGCGAACGACGCGAGCGAGATCGCCGGCGCGGCGCTCGCCTGGCAGCGCGCCGGCGCGCCGCTCCCGGACGGCCTCGCGCGGAACGCGCTCGTCCAGCGCGCGCTCGAGCTCGCGCGCGAGTCGAATCTCGCGAGCCCGGAGCGCCTCGGCGACGTCGCCGCGGGGCTCGGGAGCTGGGCCTCGGCGTCGCTCGTCGCGCTCGCCGGCGGGATCGCGCGCAACGCGCTCAAGTTCGCCGTGATGATGGTGCTGCTGTACGGCTTCTACGTGAGCGGCGAGCGCATCGTCGAGCTGGGCCGCCGCCTCGCGCCGATCCTCTTTCCGATCGCGCCGGCGCAGTTCGTCGAGAGCATCGGCGAGTCCGTGCGTGCCGTGATGTTCGGCGTGACGGGCACGGCGCTCGCGCAGGGCACCGCCGCAGGGATCGGGATGGCGGTCGCCGGCGTGCCCTCGCCCGTCTTCTTCGGCGCCATGACCGCGCTCACCGCGATCCTCCCCGGCGGCGGAAGCTCGATCTCGCTCGCCGCGGCCGCGTGGCTCGCATTCGGGGGCCGCTGGGGCGCCGGTCTCGCGCTCGCGCTCTGGACCGTCGTCGTGGTCGGCATGATGGACAACGTGCTGCGCCCGCTCCTCATCAGCGGGCGCGCGCCGATCCCCTTCCTGGTCGTCTTCCTCGGCATCCTGGGCGGCCTCCTCGCGTTCGGCGCGATCGGCGTCTTCCTCGGACCCGTGCTGCTTTCCGTCGCGTTCACCTTGCTCTACGAGTTCGCGCGGATCGCGCGCGAGGGCGCGGAGGGCGACCCGCCGCCGTGAGCCGCGCGGCGTCCGCGAACGCCGCGCGTCCGGCCCCCCGAGCGGCGCGCGCGTCAGCGGCGATCGAGCGGGGGGAGGGAGCCGGCGCTCTCCTCCCAGTGCGCCCCGTCGAACGGGGTGACCCGCTGGCTGGCCACCGTGCCCGGGTCGAGGCAGCGGGCGTTCACGCTGATTCCGTCGGGGTGGGAGCGCGGCACGTAGAACGACTTGATGCCGCAGGTCGCGCAGAAGAGGTGCTCCGCCACGCCGGTGTGGAAGCGGTAGGAGCTCAGGGCGTCGCGGCCGGAGACGAGGCGGAAGCGGTCGCGCGGCACGATGAGGTGCAGGTAGCCCGCGCGCCGGCACATGGAGCAGTTGCACTCGGTGAGCTCGAGCGCCGCGGGCGCCTCGACCTCGAAGCGCACGCGGCCGCAGTGGCAGCCGCCGCGGTGGACGACGAGGCTCACAGGTGCGTGAGGAGGCGCGCGACGAGCGCGCGCAGCGCAGGTCGCGGGAGGGCCTGCTCCGGGCGCGCGAGGTACTCGAGCTGGAGGCCGCGCATCGCGGCGACGATGAGCCGCACGTCGGCGTCGGGGTCGTCGGAGCCGAGCGCGATCGCGTGCTCGCGCAGCACCGCCTCGACCCGCCCCTGCCAGGCGGCGTAGTCCGCGGCGAGCGCGGGCTGGCGCGGGATCTCGAGGACGAGCGAGTACTCCGCCGCCGCGCCGCCGGGCTCGGCGCGCAGGCCGCCGAGGACGGCGTCGGTCACGGCGTCGATCGCGGCCTCCATCGCCGCCCCCCGCTCGGGCGCCGCGGCGATCGGCCCCGCCGCGCGCTCGGCGCGCTCGAGCGAGCGCGCGGAGAGGTGGCGAAACGCCTCGAGCAGCATCTGCTCCTTCGTCGCGAAGTAGTACGTGGTGAGGCGGTGCGAGGCGCCCGCCTCGCGCGCCACGGCGCGGTGGGTGACCGCGGCGACGCCCTCGCGCGCGACGAGTCGCAGCACGGCCTCGAGGAGCGCCTCGCGCCGGCGCGCGCCGCGCGGCTGCGCGCCGACGCGGACGTCCCGCCGCCGTCGCGGCGTCGCCCGCGCGCGCCTTGACCGCGCCGCCGTCCGCATGTTACGAATGTAACACTTTTCGGGCCCGGCGTGGCGCCGGATTTCAGCCCGACCGGCGCGCCTGCCCCGCCCCGGACCCGGAGGTCGCTCGGATGTCGCTTCGCCCCGCACTCGTCGCTCTCGCCGTCGCCGCCTGGGCGGCGCCCGCCGTCGCCGGCGGCGGCCATCCCTGCCCCGACCGCGCGCCCGCCCTCATCACGGCCCCGGAGCCCGCCGGAGCGACGTGCCAGCGCGCCATCGCGCAGCAGGGCGCGAAGTTCCTGAAGAAGAAGACCGCCGCCCTCGCGAAGTGCCTGCGCAAGGAGGCTCCGGGGGCGTGCCCCACCGCGGGGGTCACGGCGAGCGTGGAGCAGGCGGCGCTCAAGGCCGCCGAGAAGATCGCGGCCGCCTGCGGCGACGACGCCGCGCAGGCCGCGCTCGCGAGCTCCTACGGCGAGCTCTCCGACGAGAGCGCCGTGTCGAGCTGCATGCTGTCCCAGCACAACGCCCTCGCGGACGTCGTGGTCATGAACGCGACGGGCATCGTCCCCGGGAGCTGGCCGACGCTGAGCGCCGCGGCGAACCGCGCGCGCGCCCGCTGCAGCGCCCAGGCCGCGAAGGAGGGAGTCCGCTTCGCGCTCGGCGTCCTCGAGGCGGCGAGCCAGTGCATCGACCGCCAGATCGCCGCGGGCACCGCGGGCGACCTCGGACCGGTGTGCGTCGGCTCGATCGCCGCGAACGCGTTCGCGCTGCCGACCGACCCCAAGGCGGCGGCGAAGATCGGACGGCTCATCACGGGAATGGAGAACGGCATCGCCAAGAAGTGCGCGGGAGGCGAGGGCGGCTGGCTGCCTTCGGTGTTCGCGTGCGGCGGAGCCGAGACGGCGGACCAGCTCTCCGCGTGCCTCGTCTGCGAGGGCTACACGAGCGCGATCGGCTTCGTGGAGCACCAATACGGCGAGGACGGGACGCTCGTCACGCCCGGCACGGACGCGATCGAGACGGCCGTGAACGGGGCGGCGCCGGGCGCGAAGCTGCTCGTCGCGTCGGGCACCTACGAGGACCCCGCCACGATCGAGCAGGACGGCCTGCGGATCGTCGGCTGCGGCGGCGCGACGAACGACCGGCCGCGCCTCGTGAAGCCGGACTCCTGCCCCGACCCCGGCGAGTGCGCGCGCGGGATCTTCGCCGCCGACGTCGACGGTCTCGTGTTCCAGAGCCTCGAGGTCGAGGGCTGGACCGGGGACGGCATCTTCGTGACCGGCGCGCAGGGCGTCACGTTCCGCGACATCGTCGGCGACGGCGGCGCCGGCGACCCGACGAGCTCGCGCTACGCCGTGTTCCCGGTGAACAGCTCCGGCATCCTCGTCGAGACCTGCCAGGTTCGCGACATCTCGGACGCGGGGATCTACGTCGGCCAGTCGAGCGACATCGTCGTGCGCTTCAACGAGATCACGACGAGCGTCGCCGGCATCGAGCTCGAGAACTCCGCCTTCGGCGTCGCGCACAACAACTTCGCCACCGGGAACACGGCCGGCATCCTCGTGTTCAAGGACGGGAGCCTCCCCGTCCAGCTCTCGAACGACCACCGCGTCGCCCACAACGTCTTCGTCGACAACAACGGCCCCAACTACGGGAGCGGCAACGTCGCCGGCGTGCCGGTCGGGACCGGGATCCTGCTCATCTCCGACGACGACGGCCTCTACGAGTACAACCTCGTCACCGGGAACGACTCCTTCGGCTTCGGGCTCGTGGACCAGGTGGCGGCGGACTTCAACCAGAGCGACGAGCTCGAGGACGTGAGGGCGACCGGCGCGACCGTGCGCCACAACGTGTTCGCCGGGAACGGCGGCAACCCGGACGACGAGGCCCCGTTCGGGGCGGACTTCGCCATGATCCTCTTCGCGGGGAACGTCGACGGGGTGCCGCTCTACGGCACCCCGCCGGTGCACGGGAACTGCTTCGAGGACGACAATCTCGTGGAGCAGGACCCGATCTTCCTGGGCGTCCCGAATCAGTGTCCCTAGCGCGGCGCCGCGGGGGCGCCGCGCTCCTCGCCGCCGCGGCGCTCGCGGCCGCGGCGGCCGGTGCGCAGCCGCTCCCGCTGCCGACCACGAGCGACGATTTCCGCCTTCCCGGGACGCAGCCCCTCACCGTCGTCCACGACTTCGCGACGCCGGAGGCGTGCGCGAGCTGCCACGCCGGCTACGGCGAGCCGGCGGTCGAGCCGCTGCGCAACTGGCAGGGCTCGATGATGGCGCAGTCCGGCCGCGACCCCGTGACCTGGGCCGCCATCGCCGTCGCGAATCAGGACGCCGCCGGCGCGGGCGAGACGTGCCTGCGCTGCCACCTGCCCAAGGGGTGGCTCGAGGGGCGCTCCGCGGCGGCGGACGGGACGCTGATGACGGCGGACGACCGCCACGGCGTCCAGTGCAGCGTCTGCCACCGGCTGGTGGACCCGTTCGGAGGTCCCGGCGCGCCGCCCGAGGACGCGGACATCCTCGCCGACCTCGCGGAGCCCGTGACCGCGCTCGCGAGCGCCATGATGGTGGTCGACCCGCTCGACCGCCGGCGCGGCCCGTTCGACGTCGTCGCGGAGCTCGGCTCCGACCCGCACCTTCCGGGCGCGGAGACGCGGGTCTCGCCGTTCCACCAGAGCGCGGCGCTGTGCGGCACGTGCCACAACGTGCGGAATCCCGTCTTCACCAAGAACCCGGTCAGCGGTCGCTTCGAGGCGAACGCCTTCGACGCCCCGGCCGATCCCTCGCTGGGCTTCCCCGAGCAGACCACCTACGACGAGTGGGCGGCCAGCGAGTACGCCGCCGCGGGCGTCTACGCGCCGCAGTTCGGCGGGAACCGCGAGATCGTCTCCACGTGCCAGGACTGCCACATGCCGCGCGTCAGCGGGCGCGACGCGAAGACGGGCCTCCTGCGCGAGGACCTCCCGCTGCACGACATGACGGGCGGCAACACCTTCGTCCCCGAGATCCTGCCGCACCACCCGGTGTTCGGCGCGGAGGTGGACGCCGAGGTCCTCCAGGAGGGGAAGCGCCGCGCGGTGGAGATGCTGCGACGGGCCGCGACGCTCTCTCTCGCGCTCGAGGACGGCGCGCTGCGCGTGCGCGTCACCAACGAGTCGGGTCACAAGCTGCCGACCGGCTACCCCGAGGGACGCCGCATGTGGCTCCACGTGCGCGCGCTCGACCGCAGCCGCCGCGTCGTCTTCGAGTCGGGGCGCTACGTGTTCGAGACGGCGACCCTCGTCTCCGACCCCCACCTGCGGGTCTGGGAGACGCTGCACGGGCTCGACGAAGAGCACGCGGCGGCCGTCGGCCTTCCCGCCGGGAAGAGCTTCCACCTCGTCCTCAACAACGTCGTGCTGAAGGACAACCGCATCCCGCCGCGCGGCTTCACGAACGCGGCGTTCGCGGCGTTCGACGGGGCGCCCGTCGGGGCGGCGTACGAGGACGGGCAGCACTGGGACGAGGCGAGCTACCCGGTCGGACCCGACGCGGCGGCCGCGGAGGCGACCCTCTGGTACCAGACCGCCTCCCGCGAGTACGTCGAGTTCCTGCGCGACGAGAACGCGACGAACGCCGCCGGCTTCCTGCTCTACGACCTGTGGGAGGCGCACGGGAAATCCGAGCCCGTGGCGATGGCGCGCGGGTACGTCGAAGCGCGCCCGCGCTTCGCCGAGAGCTGCCGCCGCAGCGTCGCGAAGGCGCAGGCGGGCCACCTGGGGGCGTACGCGGCGGCCTGGTCCGCGTGCTTCGAGGCCGAGGGCCGCGGCTTCACCTGCGACGCCGCCGGGCGCGACGCGGCGCTCGCCGCGGCGGAGGCCGCGCTGCGCGACGCCCTCGGCGGCGCGAAGGACGCGCAGTGCGCGGGCGCGGGGCTCGCGCCGTCGAGCCTCGGCCACGGGACGTCGTGCCCGGTGCCGTGCGCGCGCACCGAGCTCTTCGACTTCGCCGACGTGGCGGAGTGCGGCGCCTGCCTCGCCGGCGCGCTCGCAGACGCCGCCTTGGCCGCCGCGTGGGGCGCCGAGCCGCCCGTGCTGCCGGACACGACGCCGGCCGCCGCGCGCGCCTGCCGCGCCCGGCTCGCGAAGGCGGCCGAGCGGCTCGCCGCGCGCTGGACGAAGGCGCTCGCCAAGTGCGAGGCGAAGGCTCGCGCGCAGGGCGCGCCGGCCGACTGCGCCGACGACCCCGCCGTCGCGCGCGCGCTGGACCGCGCGCGCCGCGACGTCGCCCGCTGCGAGAGCTTCGCCGGGCTGCCCGGCTGCGCGCAGGCAGGCGACGCGGACGCCGTGCTGGCGTGCTTCGAGGACGCGCTCGCGGCTCCGGTCGCGGGCTACGTGGGGCTCGCGCACCCGTGAGGCGCGCCGCGCCGCTCGCCGTCGCCCTCGCCGCCGCGCTCGCGAGCGCCGCGGGCGCGCGGCCGACCTACTTCGAGGTCTTCGCGCAGAAGTTCGGGTTCGCCGAGGGCGACCGCCTCTACGCGTGCGGCGTCTGCCATTACCGCTGGGAGGGAACGGGCGCGCGCAACCCGTTCGGCACGACGGTCGAGCAGGAGCTCTACCTCGGAAAGCCGATCGCGGAAGCGATCGACGCCGCCGTCGGCGCCGACCCGGACGCCGACGAGTACACGAGCCTCGAGGAGATCGCGGACTTCCAGACGCTGCCCGGCTTCTCGTGCGCGAACTTCTTCGACGCGGAGGGGGCTCCGCCGGACTGGCACACGTTCGTGACGCCGATGGTGGCGTCGTGTCTCGACCCGAAGGACGTCCGCGCGAGCCCCGAGCGGATCACCGTGCGCGTGGACGCCGGCGAGACGGCGCTGCAGACGCTGACCGTCCACAACAACGGGAAGGACGAGCCCATCGAGGTCGCCTCGTACGGCCTCGCGCCCGGGGCTCCCCCGGTGCTCTCGCTCGAAGGCCCGGCCACGCCCTTCGTCCTCCAGGTGGGCGAGAGCGCCGAGCTGGCGCTCCTCTTCGCGCCGACCGGCGCGACGCTGGCCGAGACCGCGGTCCTGATCGAGAGCGACGACCCCGACGAGCCGGTGCTCGAGATCCCCGTCACCGCGATCGGCCGGGTGCAGCCGGTCGCCCCGGCGGAGGTGCGCGCCGCCTGCCTGCGCGACGTCGACCGCGCGGCGCGCGGGCTCGCGAAGCGACACCTGGCGGAGTGGGCGCGCTGCCACGCGGACGAGGCGGCCGGCTTCGCGTGCGACGCGGGCGCGCGCGACCGCCGGCTGCTCGCCGCGGGCGCGGCCCTGCACGAGGCGGTCGGCGGGGACGCCGACCGCCGCTGCGAGCGCGTTGGCCTGACGCCGCGGCTCGTGGGGCACCCGGAGACGTGCGGGGGCGATTGCGGCGAGATCGCGCTCACCGACTTCACGCAGCTCTCCGACTGCCTCGCCTGCCGCCAGGACGAGGCGACCCGCGCGCTGCTCCGCGCCGCCCTCGGCGCCGCGCCGCCCGACGCGCCGCCCGCCGTGGGCCGGGAGGCCTCACGCTGCGCGGAGCGCGTCCTGCGCGCGGTGCGGCAGGCCGTCGCGAAGGCGCAGCGCCTCCTCGCCCGCTGCGAGCTGACGAACGCGACCGCCGCCTCGCCGGTCGACTGCGAGACCGCGCTCGCGGCCGAGCTCGACGCCGTGCAGACCCGCGCCGACGCCCAGCTCGCGCGCTGCCGCGACACCACGGGCCTCGCCGGGTGCTGGACGGACCCCGACGCCGGCCCCGCGTGCCTCGGCGAGGCCGCCGTGGGCGCCGCAGCGGACCTCGTGGACGCGGCGTTCGGACGCGGCGAGTAGCGCACCCGCAGCGCCGGCGCGCCGCGGCGTGCGCGGCTCGCCCCCGCGCCGACGCCCGCGTCGCGAGCGGCCCCGGCGCGGCCGCGCAGCGCGCGAGGCTCGGGCCGCGCCGAAGCCCGGTGTGCCGGGCCGGCGGCGCTACGCCCGCAGCCGCACCGGGAGCGCCGTCACCGCACGGAACACCGGGCTCGGGTGGAGGGGCAGCTCGCCCTTCCATGCGGGCTCGATCGCGCGGGTCCGCGCGAAGAGGGCGCCGAGGGCGACGCGCGCCTCGAGCCGCGCGAGGTTGGCGCCGAGGCAGTAGTGCGCGCCGAAGCCGAAGGCGAGATGGGGGTTCTTCGAGCGCTCCGGGTCGAAGGCGTCGGGACGCTCGAACACCGCCTCGTCGCGGTTCGCCGAGCCCAGCCAGCAGAGGACGTAGTCGTTCTCGGCGAGCTTCACGCCGGCGATCTCCACGTCGCGCGTCACGCGGCGCGGGTCGAACTGCACCGGCGAGGAGAAGCGCAGCACCTCCTCGACCAGCGGCTCGACGAGCTCCGGCTCCGCCCGGACGCGCGCCTCGGCGTCTCGGTGCGCGAGGAGCTCGATCACCGCGTTCGAGATGAGCGTGGTCGTGGTCTCGTTGCCCGCGACGAGGAGGAGGATCAGCATCTGGAGCATCTCCTCGTGGCTCAGCTTCGAGCCTTCGTGCTCGGCCTGGACCAGGCCCGTGAGGAGATCCTCCTGCGGGCGGCGGGCGCGCTCCTGCGCCAGCGGCACGAAGTACGCGCGCATCTCGTCGAGGAGGCGGCGCTGGCGCTCGAAGCGCTCGCGGTCGAAGCCGCCGAAGAAGACGAGGCCGAGGCTCGCGATCGCCTCGTCGCTCCAGCGCTTGAAGCGGGCGCGATCCTCCGCGGGGATGCCGATGATGTCCGCGATCACGGTGACGGGGAGCGGGTACGTGAGCGCCTGCACGAGGTCGACCTCGCCGGCCGCGAGCGCGGCGTCCACGAGCTCGGCGGCGATCGACTCCATGCGCGGCTCCAGGCGCCGGACGATGCGCGGCGTGAAGGCCTTGCTGACGAGCCCGCGCAGGCGCGCGTGCTCGGCGCCGTCCGTCCCGAGCATGCTGGGCGGGGGCAGATCCTCGGCCACGAGCTCGCGAAGCTGGCGCTGGAGCGGAAAGGAGCTCGAGTAGGTCTCGTCGTCGCGCAGGATCGCCTGCACGTCGGCGTAGCGGAACACGGACGCGACGCGGAGAGGCAGCCCCTCGTGCACGAAGACGGGGCGCTCGCGGCGCCCGCGCGCGTAGAGCGCGTAGGGGTCGCGCCGGGTCGCCGGGTCGAGCGGATCGAGGGCGAAGTCCGAGGCCATCTCGTCTCCCGGCGCGCGCGGCGAGCGTAGCGCGCCGCGCCGGCGCATCATCCGCCCTGCGCCGCCCACGCCGCCCATGCGAGCCACGGCACCTCGCGGTAGAAGAGGAGGAGCGCGAACGCGCCGACGTAGAGGCGCCGCGTGCGCGCCTCGGGCGGCTCGGTCTGCGCCGCGCCGAGCGCGAGGAGCAGCCAGCCGAAGCCCGCGACGGGCGCCACGGCATAGGTCACGGCGCAGAAGCCGAGGAGCGTCGCGTGGCGCAGCCGGGCGGGGACCGGCGCGAGGAACGCGAGCGCGACCGCCGCCTCGCCGAGGAAGGTGAGCCAGGTGAAGACCGCCGCGGCGGCGCGCAGCGCCGGCGTCTCGACGAACGCCGCGTCCGGCGCGGGCGCGGCCCACGGGGCCGCCTCGAGGAAGGCCCGCGTCCGGACGAGCGCCTCGCCGTCCCGGCCGAGGAGGCGCCCGAGATCCTCGAAACGCCCGTCGACCGCGAGCGCGTAGCGGAAGAACGTGCCGTCCAGGTAGTCCGGCGCGAGCGCCTTCTGCAGCGTGGCGAGCGCGAAGACGGCGGCGACGAGGAGGCGCGCCGCGCGCGCGAGCGTGGGGGCGGGCGCCGGCGACGCGAGCGCGAGCCCGAGCGCGAGACACCAGTACGCGAGGAGGTACGCGTGGTTGTCGGAGAGCGGCCAGTCGAGCGCGACGCGCAGCGCGGCGAGCGCTGCGAGGCCGAGCCAGAGCGAGGCGCGCGCAGCGAGAGAGGGTGCGAGCAGCGCGGCGGCGGCGAGCGCGAGCACCGCGGCGCGAACGCCGAAGGCGCCGATCGGGGCGAGGAGGAGCGAGACGAGCGTGAGCTGCGCCGCGAGCGGCGGCGCGCCCCGCTCGGACAGCTCGGCGAGCGGGCCGGCCCGCTCGACGCCCCCCGCCGCGCGCCGGCTCGCGCCGGCGCTAGCGCCGTCCAACGCCGATCGCGCCGCCGCCGGCCGGCCGCGCGCCTTCGGGGTCGACGACGAGCGCGCGCAGCCGCTCGGGCCGCCGCGCGAGCCCCTCCTCGGGCGAGGCGGCGAAGCGCGTCTCCCAGATTTCGATCCGCAGCGGAGCGCCCGCGCGCTCCGGGTGCGGCGCGAGCGCGCGGGCGAGCGCCCGCATGCGCGCCTCGGTGGGGAGCGTCGCCGCGCGGTCGGCCTCGTCCCGCAGGAAGCGCGGCACGCCGAGCTCGCGCTCGCCGAGCGGGGCGAGCGCCAGCACGCGGACCTCGCGCGCGTCGACCGTCGCGAACATGCCGAAGCCGCCGCCGAGCCACGGGCTGAGCCCGCAGCAGCGGGCGAGCGCGAAGTGCAGCGCGGCGACGGCGAGGAGAAGCGCGAGCGGCAGCCCGGGCCGCAGGGCCGACGCGCGCGCGCGCGCGCCGGTCAGTCGCGTCGCTCCCTGCGCTCGTCGCGGCGGTCGTCGCGACGCTCGTGGCGGCCGTCCCCCCGGCGCTCGTGACGCTCGTCGCGCCGGTCGTCCTGCCAGCGCTCGTGGCGGTCGTCGCGCCGCTCGCGGCGCTCCTCGCGGCGCTCGTGGCGCCAGAAGAAGAACGGGGGCGGGCAGGCGGTCTGCAGCGCGGTGAGGCCGAGGAGCGCGAGCGTGAGGATGCGGCGAGCGCGGCGTGCGTGCATGGGCGTCTCCTTCCCCGCCCCACCGTGATACCGCCGCTTCGACGGCCCGGCAAACCGACGCGGGCGGCGGAAGGGCTCGGCCCGGACGGCCTCGAACCCCGCTCCTTTGCGGCGCGCGCGCCTACGGCGACGGCTCCGCGGGGCGCGCTCGGTCCGGCGTGACGCGCCAGCGGATCGCGCGGTCGGGGCGGTAGGCGCAGTAGGTCCCGGTGCGGACGCTCCGCGCGAGGTGGCGGCCGAGCGCGGGGAGCTCCGACTCGATCGCGGCGATCGCGCCGCGCAAGCGGTTGTAGACCGCCTTGCGCGCGCGCTCGGCCGGATCGCCCAGCCGGCGCGCGCGGCCGGAGAGGCCGAACGCCCCCGCGAGCGCGCGCTCGATCGCTTCGAGCTCCGCGCGCGCGCGCTCCGCGCGGCCGGGGTCGCGCGCGGCGGTCGCCTCGTCGAGCTCGGCGCGCAGCGCGCCGAGGCGCGCGCGATACTCGGCGAGCGCGCGGCGGTCCGCGACCACGTCGAGCCCCTGCACGCGCTCGGCTGGCGCGTCCGGGCCGCCCCCTTCCCCGCCGGCGAGCTCCAGCACGTGGCGCTCGCGCTCGGGCTCGGCGAGGAGGCGCGCGAGGTAGCGCAGCCCGCGCGCGTCGCGAAGGCGCGCCTCGACGCCGCCGAAGCGGACGCTCCAGCCGCCTGCGACGCGCTCTAGTGTCGCCTCGACAGCCTCCGCCGCGGCCGCCGCCGCAGCCGCGTCCGGCGCCTGCGCCTCCACGCGCGCGCGCGGGTCCCGCGCGCCCGCAGCTCCGGCCGCGGCGCCTCCGTCGCGGGCGCGCGCCTCGGCGAGCGAGAGCTCGGCGCGCAGGGCGCAGGCTTCGTCCTCCAGCTTCTCCGCGCGCTCGACGTCCCCCGGGCGCGCCCGCGCGTGCAGGAACGCGGCGTACTGGTCGCTCGTGCGCGCGAGGAAGGGCAGCGCGCCGAGGCGCGCGTTCTCCTCGAGCGCGGCCTCGAAGTGCGCCTCCGCCTCGTCGTCGCGCCCGAGCGCCGCGGCGAGGAGCGCGAGCGGCCGGCTCGCCGCGCCGAGGCAGCCCGCGCTCATCCCGACGACCACCACCCGCCCCGCGTACGGCCGCAGCGCCTCGTAGAGGACCCGCGCGGCACGCCGCTCCTCCACCGCCGCGGCCACCTCCCCGAGGAGCGACACCGCGCCGAGCCAGAAGAAGTCGCGCGGAAGCGCGTCGAGCCCGCGCGCGAGGACGCCGCGCAGCGCGCGGCGCGCCTCGGCGCGCCGCCCGAGCTGGACCAGGAGCCAGGCGTGCGACGCGCGCACGACGGGCGCGCGCGCGCGCGCGGCGGCAGCCGCGAACGCGGGCTCGAGCTCGGCGGCGCGCCCCTCCTCCACGCGCACGAGGAGGAGGTGCGACGCGACGACGCCCGGCGTGTGCGGCGAGTCCACCGTGCGCGCCTGCGCGAGGCTCTCGTTCGCGAGGCGCTCGCCTTCGGCGAGCCGCCCGCCGAGGATCGCCCGCAGCCCGCGCAGGCTGCGGAAGAAGATCTCCCAGAGCCCGAGCCGTAGCTCCGCGGCGAGCCGTCCGCCGGCCTCGACGTCCGCGTCGAAGCCGAGCGCGTCGCCGAGCTCGAGACGCGCGACCGCGCGCGCCACGTAGGCCCCGAGGACCGGCACGGGGTCGGCGCACGACGCCTCGCGCGCCAGGATCTCGTCCGCCGCGTCGCGGCGCCAGAAGGGATCGTCGGGCGACCACGTCGCCCAGACGGCGCCCGCGAGGGCCTGCGCGATCTGGGTCGGATCGCCCGCGGCGCGCGCGAGCGCGATCGACTCGTGGGCGAGGGCGTCGCGGCGCTCGCGCTCGGGCGACCAGTGGAGCTCCATCGCGAGCCGCCCGAGCAGGGGAACGCGCAGGTCCGCGCGCGCGGGCGGCACCGCCGCGAGCGCCTCTTCGAGGAGCGCGACCCGCTCGCGGTCCGGCGCGTGGACGGCCGTCCCGCTGCGCTCGCCGGCAAGCCCGAGCACCGCGCGCGCAAAGCGCTCGGCGTCGCCGCGCCGGCGCGCGGACTCGAGCGCCGCGCGCCACGCGGCGTGCGCCGCGGCCGCGTCGCCCGCGCGCTCGCAGACGCGCGCCAGCTCGAGCCGGGACTCGCACGCGCGCCGGTCGCGCTCGCGCGCCGCCGCGTCGTCGGCGGGCGAGACCTGGGCCAGGAGGTCGAGCGCGCTCTCGAGCCACGCGCGCGCGTCGCCGAACGCGAGCCGGCGTGCGGCGTCGCGGCCCGCGAGCGCCGCCCAGTGCGCGGCTGGCGCGGCGCCGAGGACGGCGGACGCGGCGCGCGCGTGGTGCGCGAGCTCGGCCACGACGGGCGCCGGGTCGAGCGGGTGGAGCGCGTCCAGCGCGCGCGCCACGCGCGCGTGCAGCCGCGCGCGCTCGTCCAGGGGCAGCTCCTCGTAGAGGACGTCGCGGATGCGCACGTGCGCGAAGCGGAAGGCGTCGGCGCCGTTCGCGACCACGAGGAGGACGCGCGCCGCGAGCGCCTCGTCGAGGAGTGGGCCGAGCGCGGCCGCGAGCGGCTCGTCGAGCGCGCGCTCGAGGAGGTCCCGTCGCACGTCGCGCCCGATCACCGCCGCGCAGGCGAGCGCGCGCCGGCAGTCGGGCGAGAGGCCGGCGACCCGCTGGCGCAGCACCTCGCGTGCGCCCGAGGGAAGGAGAGGGGCTCCGGCGAGCGCGCCCGCGTCGGCCGGGTCGAGACGGCCCTCGAGCGCCAGCAGGCGCGCGAGCTCGGTCACGAAGAGCGGGGTTCCTTCGGTGCGCTCGCGCACCGCCGCGACGAACGCGTCGGAGGGCTCCCGGTCGGTGAGCGCGCGGAAGAAGGCGCGCAGGTCGGCGTCCCCGAAGCGCGAGAGCGGCACCTCTTCGAAGGCCCGCGCGAGCGCCGCGCGCACGGCGTCCGACGCGCCGTAGGGCGCCGGGTCGCGGCGCGTCGCGAGGACGGCGATCGGGACGCCGGCGAGCTCGCGTGCGCAGAAGGCGAGGAGCGCGAGCGACGCCTCGTCCGCGCCCTGGACGTCGTCGAAGAGGAGGAGCCGCGGCCTGCGCCGCGCCGCCGCCCGCAGGAGCGACGCGACGGCCTCGAACAGTTGGAAGCGCGCCTCGGGCCCGTCGCCGGCCGCGCTCCAGTCGCGGGTCCCGAGCTCGGGAAGGAGCGTCGCGAGCGGCCCCGCGTCGCGGCCGCGTGTCGCGGCGAGCGCGCCGCGCTCCGCGGGCGGAAGCTCGTCCCGGATCGAGCGCAGCACCTGGAGCCACGGCCGGTAGGGCGGCGCGCCTTCCGTCTCGGGGCAGCGGCCGAGGTGCACCGCGAAGCCGCGCGCGGCGGCGCGCGCGCCGAGGGCCTCCGCGGTGCGCGTCTTCCCGGCGCCGGCCTCCCCGCGCAGGAGCAGCCAGGCCGGCGTGCCGGCGAGGGCGCGCTCGAGGCCGCCTTCGAGGAGCGCGAGGATCGGCTCGCGGCCGACGAAGACGCCCGCGGCGAGCCGCTCGAGGGGTCTTCGGTCCACGCCGCCTGCCTCCGGTCCCGCGCCCCCCGGCGCCGCAAAGAGGCCCGGAACGGCACGCGATTGTACACGCCGGCGGGGCGCGGGAGGAACCGGGGGCCCGCGCCGCGAGCGAGCGGCCGCGGCCGGTCACGCGTCCCGGTCCGGGCGCGTCGCGAAGCCGCTCCGCCGAGGAGGGGCAGAGCCCGGGCCGGAGTGGGCCGCGGCGCCTCCGCGCCCGCCCTCGCCGCCCTACACCATAGGCGGTACGGCGACGTACGACCCCGGCGACGAGCGCCTCCCGCGCACGACCTGGACCGGGGCCGGGCGGCGTTCCGCCGAGCTCGGGATCCAGCGCGCCGGGAAGGCCTTCCTCGAGGAGAGGAGAGACGCGCAAGACGGCCCGCTCCGCGTGCCGCGCGCCGACGGAAACGCGCCGCGCGGGCCGCACGGAAAAGCTGTGCGCTGCGTCACCGACGGGCGGCGGCGCTCGCGGAGGCGCGCAAGGCGCACGGGCGAGGGCGACGCGCGCGGGCGAAATGCGTTGACAGCGACCGTCGCGGCGGGCACGATGGCCGGGTCCGACCGCCCCGCACCCATCGATGCGCATGCTTCTCCCGTTCCGCGGCTCGTCGCCCCTCGTCCTCTTCGCGCTCCTCGCCGTCGCGACCGCCGCCTCGGCGGGGCGCCCGCGCGCGCGCGTCGCCAGCGGACTCGACGCGCGCCCGGCGAACGCGACGTGCCGCGCGCCCGCCTCCGCACCCGACGTCGGCGTGCAGCTCGTGCCCGCGCTCGGGGGCGCGAGCCTCGCGTGGCCGACGGCGGCGCGCCGACTCCCGGGCGCCGGCAACTTCTGGCTGGTGACCGAGATCGGCGGCCGCCTGCGGCGCGTCGACGCGTCGACCGGCGCCGTCGCCACGGCGCTCGATTTGAGCGGCCGGGTCGCGGCGCTCGGCGAGGGCGGCCTGCTCGGGCTCGCGCTCCACCCGAGCTTCTCCCAGAACGGACACGTGTTCGTGTACTACACCGTGGCGGGCTCGCCGCTCCGGTCGATCGTCTCCCGCTTCACGAGCGCGAACGGCGGCGTGAGCTTCGACCCCGCGAGCGAGCGCGTGCTGCTCGACGTGCCGCAGGTCGCGACCATCCACCTCGGCGGCGATCTCCACTTCGGCCCCGACGGCAGGCTCTACGCGGCCCTCGGCGACGGCAGCAACCCGGCGTCGGCGCAGGACCCCTTCGTGCTCCAGGGCAAGATGCTGCGGGTCGACGTGAACGCGGGCACCCCGTACGCGATCCCGGCGGACAACCCCTGGGCGGGCGGCGGCGCGCGGCCCGAGATCTGGGCGCTCGGCTTCCGCAATCCGTACCGATTCTCGTTCGACCCGACGACGGGCGCGCTCTGGCTTGCGGACGTCGGCCAGGACGCCTTCGAGGAGGTCGACCTCGTGGTGCGCGCCGGCAACTACGGCTGGCCGGACCGCGAGGGCTTCCAGTGCCGCACCGCGGCCTGCAACGACCCCGACTACCTCGACCCCGAGCTCGACTACTCGCACGCCGAGGGCTGCGCCGTGATCGGCGGCTTCGTCTACCGGGGCGCGGCGCTCCCCGGGCTCTCCGGGGCGTACCTCTTCGGCGACTACTGCTCCGCGCGCATCTGGGCGGCGGCGCCGAACGCCGGCGGCGACTACGACGTGACGGCGCTCGCGACGGCGGGCGCCACCTTCACGGCCTTCGCGCAGGACCGGGACGGCGAGGTGCTGATCCTGCGCACCGACGGCGCGCAGCGCCTCGCGCCCGCGGCGGGGACGCCGCCCGACCCGATGCCGCTCCACCTGGCCCAGACAGGCTGCGTCGACGCGGCCGATCCGAAGAGGCCGGCGCCGGGCCTGCTTCCGTTCGACGTCCTCGCCCCGCTCTGGTCCGACGGCGCCACCAAGGAGCGCTGGCTCGCGCTGCCCGATGGGACGCGGCTCTCGATCGCCGCGGACGGCGACCTCACGATCCCGCCGGGAAGCGTGACCATGAAGCACTTCCGGCTGGACGGGAAGCTGGTCGAGACGCGGCTCTTCGTCCGCTACGGCGACGGCACGTACGGCGGCTACAGCTACGAGTGGAACGACGCGCAGACCGACGCGGTGCTCCTTCCCGGCGCCAAGACGCGCCAGGTCGGGACCGTCGCGTGGACGTACCCGAGCCGCGCGCAGTGCCTCCAGTGCCACACCCAGGCGGCGGGCTTCAGCCTCGGCCTCGAGCTCGGCCAGCTGAACCGCGACGGCTACTATCCCTCGACCGGACGCACGGCGAACCAGCTCGTGACCTTCGCCCACATCGGGCTCTTCGCCGGCTCGCTGCCGCCGGTCGCGTCCCGCCCGCGCTATGCGAGCGACACGACCGACCGCCGCGTGCGCGGCTGGCTGCACGCGAACTGCTCGGGGTGCCACCGGCCCGGCGGCCCGACGGGCGCCTCCATCGACCTGCGCTACGGCACGCCGCTGGGCTGGGCCGGCCTCTGCAACGCGGTGCCGAGCTTCGGCGACCTCGGCGTGGCCGGCGCCCGGATCGTCCTCCCCGGCGACCCGGCGCGCTCGGTGCTCTCGCTGCGCGCGCACCGGATCGGCGCCGGGCAGATGCCGCCGCTCGCGCGGACGGTCGTCGACGCGCAGGGCGTCGCCGCGCTCGACGCGTGGATCCGCTCGTTCCGCGCCTGCGACGGCCCCGACGGCGACGCCGACGGACGCGTCGACGCCCTCGACAACTGCCCGCTCCACGCCAACCCCTGGCAGACCGACGCGGACGGCGACGGCATCGGCGACAGCTGCGAGATCGCCTGCCGCAACGGCGTCGACGACGACGGCGACGGCGCGGCCGACTACCCGTTCGATCCCGGCTGCGCGTCGGCCTACGCGAGCCGCGAGAACCCGGCCTGCGACGATCGCGCCGACAACGACGGCGACGGGCGCGTGGACGGCCCGCTCGACGTCGGCTGCGCGGGCGCCTCCGCCACGCGCGAGAACCCCGCGTGCGCCGACCGCGTCGACAACGACGGCGACGGGCGCGTCGACTTCGACGGCGGCCGCTGGTTCGGCGACACGACCCCCACCCCGGCCGACCCCCACTGCAACGGCCGCCCGACCGGCGGCTCGGAGTCGGCCCCGAGATCCTGCGGCCTCGGCTTCGAGCTCGCCCCCTTCCTCGCGGCCCTACACGCCCTGCGCCGCCGCGTTCGCAGAGGCGTCACGCCCCGCGCGTAGAGCGGCGTGCCGCGCGTGGGCGGCGGCCGCGCCGGCGGCGCCGGGACGGCGCCCGGGCTGGCCTCCGCGAGCGCGCTCCTCGCCCCGCGTCCCGCGTAGCGATGCCACGCTCCCGCGTGGCGCCCGGGACACGGGGCCCCTCGCGGCGGCGAGGCGGCCGGGCCAGGAGGACGCCATGGGACGGGACACCACGCCGCGCCGCGCGCGCCCGGCGCTCGCTTCGCTCTTCGTCGCGCTCGCGAGCGCCGCGCCGGCGCCCGCGCAGGCCGAGGTGGTCGTCGATTCCTCCCTCGCCCAGACGGCCATCCAGGTGATGTCGGGCGTGTTCCTCTTCGAGTTCGCCGCGCCCCAGCGGGAGCAGCAGGTCCCCGTGACGAGCTTTTCGAGCTCCCAGCTCGCGACGCCGCCCGGGCCCCACCCCGCGACGGCGAGCGCCAGCCAGACGGCGGAGGTGACGGCGGGCCCGGAAGGCCTCACGGCGAGCGCGGAGGGAAGCCTCTTCGTCGGGGTCCCCGGCGTGCCCGAGCCCCCTCCCTCGAACCTCTTCGCGTCCGCGCAGGCGCTCTTCGCGCTCAGCTTCCACGTGACGGAGCGGGCGACGGTCTCGCTCTCGGCGCAGGCGCTCGGATCCGAGGCCTCGGGCGACGCCGCGACGATCACGTGCTCCCAGCTCGACGGAAGCGCGGTCGAGCGGCGCGGGACGAGCGTCGCGCTCGCGCTCCAGCTCGAGGCGGGGGAAGGCTGCTCGGTGAGCGCCGCCGTGATCGTGGAGCGCAACGGGAACCGCGAGTTCCTGAACCCCGGCGAGCGCGAAGGGGTGCTGCGCGTGTCGGTGAACGTCTCGGAGCTCGGCCCCGACGACGGCACGGTGTTCCGCTGGGTCGGCCCGGCGCAGGGCGCCTTCGACGAGCCCGGCCACTGGCAGAACGAGAACGGCGGCGACGGCGTCCCCGGCTTCCGCAGCTTCGAGGACGCGGACACGGCGATCGTGGAGGGCGCGACCTCGCTCGACCTCGACCTCGCCGGCGGCGGCCTCAGCCGCGCGCGCGGCGCCCGCGGCGTGGGCGCGACGCGCCGGACCGGCCGCCTCGCCGTCCGCAGCACGCAGATTCTGCGCCCGGTCGGCGGGACGCTCATCCTCGACAGCCTGGAGCCGGGGATCGGAGCGCGCTCGCTCGAGATCGGAGGCGCCCGGCTCCTGCTCGACCAGGGCGGCGTCACGGCGCGCCACGCCGTGGTCGGCCAGGGGAGCGACGGCGAGCTCGAGGTCGTGGGCCCGGACGGGTTCTTCACGACGCTCGGGCGCCTCGGCGTCGGCGGCGACGCGGACGGACACGTCACCGTCCGCGACGGCGCGCAGGCGACGAGCGCGGAGACGGTGCTCGGCGAGGCGGACGGGAGCGGCTTCGGCACCGCGCAGGGCGCCGGGACGCTCTGGCAGACCGGCAATCTCGCGCTCGGCTTCGCCGACGACGCCGGCCTTTCGATCGAGGGCGGCGCGCGCGTCGAGAGCGAGAACGCCTTCGTCGACTGCCAGATCTCGGAAGGCCCCGACGTGCCGGGCTGCGCCGGCCTCGACGGCGAGGAGCGCGCCGAGGCGGTCGTGACCGGCGCCGGCAGCGCGCCGTCGACCTGGGAGGTGGGGGGCTTCCTCGACGTCGGAACGCGGGGGAAGGTGACGGTCGAGGGCGGCGCGCGGCTCGCGCCGAGCGTCTTGCGCATCGGCTCGGCGGGCGGCGAGGCGGACTGCGTCGCGCGCCGCGCGTGCGTCGAGGTGGTCGACGGGACGCTCGAGGCGGATGGGATCGAGGTCGGCCACGCGGGGAACGGCAAGCTGCGCATCGGCCCGGCCGGCCGGGCGAGCGCGCTCGTCGCCGCCGTCGTCGGAAACGACCTCACGCGCGGCGAGGTGACCGTCGTGGGCCCGAGCGACGAGGACCAGCTCGCGGCCCCCCTCTCGATCGGGCTCGAGCTCGGAGGCCGCGGCGAGCTGCTCCTCCAGAGCGGGGCGCGCGTCGCGGCGCGCGGCGGGCAGGTGGGCGGGCCGCCCGGCTCCGAGGGCGTCCTCGAGCTCCAGGGCGACCCGTCGGCGCCCGAGGCGACGGTGCTGCGCGTCGTCGACGGGACGCTCGAGATCGGCCCCGAGGGCGAGAGCCCGAGCGACGTCTTCGCCCCGACGGGCGAGCTCGTCCTCTCGAACGCCGTCGTCGTGCTCGAGGACACGTCGCTCGACGTGAATCCGCTCGGCCGGGTGTCGGGCACGGGCCGCATCGACGGCAGCGGCATCGCGAACAGCGTCCTGAACCAGGGCGTGATCGGCTGCGGCGTCCAGCTCGACGCCATCTACGTGCAGGCTCCGACCGGCGTCGTCGAATGCCCGCAGGCCGCCCCGCCCGCCGCCCCGCAGCTGAGCCCGCTCGCCGCGACGCGCTTCGCGCGCGCCGTGCGGGCGAAGCGGCCCACGCCGCCGCCGCCGCCGCCCGGGCCCCTCGTCGTGACGGGCAACGCGACGCTCGACGGGACGCTCGTCCTGCGCTTCCTGAACGGCTTCGCGCCCTCCGAGGGCGACGCCTTCGACCTCGTCGACGTCGCCGGCAACGTGACCGGCGCCTTCGCGAGCGTCGTCGTCCAGGGGCTCGCCCCGGGCGCGGACTTCGCGCAGGACGTCGCCGGCGGGCGGATCACGCTCACCTCCCTCACCGACGCGGAGCCGCTCCCGGTGGTGAGCGTAAAGGCGCAGCCCACGCTGCGCGAGAGCCGCTCGAGGAAAGGGCTCAAGATCAAGGTCGCCCGCACGGGCGACACGTCCGAGCCGCTCGCCGTGCAGTACGTCGTGCGGGGTGCGGCGCGCAACGGCCTCGACTACGTGCAGCTTCCCGGCGTCGTCGAGATCCCGGCGCGCAAGAAGAGCGCGAAGCTCGCCCTGCGCGCCTTCCCCGACGGGCTCGCCGAGGGCGTGGAGACGTTCACGCTCGAGCTCGTCCCCGGGGACGGCTACCAGACCAGTCTCTTCTCGAAAGTCGCCGTCGCGATCGAGGACGAGAAGCCGAAGAAGCGGCCCCGCTGAAGGGCCTGCGGGCGGGGACTCGCGCCGCGCCCGCGCGCGCGTCGTGGGACGCGGCGCGCGGGCGCGGGGCGTCGGACGGGCGCGCTACGCGCGGGCGCGGCGGCCGGCCGCGAGCGCGGCCAGCCCCAGCACGGCGAGGGCGAGCGTCCCCGGCTCGGGGACGACCGTGACCTGCCCGCGGATCTCACCGCCCGGCCGGAACGTGCTGTGGATGTTGATGTACCAGAGCTCGGAGAGGAGCTCCGTCTCGAACGCCTCGCTGAGGGTCGCGGAGCCGATCAGCGTGCCGGACGTGACGCCGGCCGTGAAGGGGATGCCGACGCGAACCCCGGCGGGAGTGCCCACCGGGGCCGGCCCGTGGAAGTGGGCGTTGCTGATCGTGCCGATGAGACCCGAGAAGGTGATCGTCCAGGACAAGAGGTTCGTCGCCGTGTCGTAGGTGATCGTCGCGGAGCCCGTGGCGGGGGTCGCGACGGGCGGCGTCTCCTGCGCGCCGTCGATGCTGGCGGTGAGCTGGATCGTGACGGCCCCGGCGGGCGCGGCCACGAGCGCGAGCGCGAGCGCGAGGGCGAACGTGTGGCGATGACGCACGGCGATTCCCCTTCCCGATGGTGGTCGGCGTCCGGGGCGACGCGATGCAACCGCCGCGCCAGCTGAACGCGCGTCAGAAAGCCGAGACACCGCGTCCCGGAGGCCGCTTGGGAAGATCCGTTCCACGGCGGTGGAACACGCGTTCCAGTCGGCCCCGCGTGGACGCCGTTCGCGCTAGGCGGCGAAGAGGGCCTCCGGGATCTCCACCAGCCGTGCGCGCAGCCACTCGCCGAGGCTCTTGGCCTGCGGGTCGGGCCGCACGGAGGAGGCCACGCCCTCTCCGAGGAGCCCGACCACCACGAAGTTCAGCGCGCGCAGGTTGGGGAAGGCGTGGCGGTCGACGCGGTGGGCGCGCGTTTCCGGAAGCAGCGCCTGGAGCCGCTCGGCCGTGAGGAAGCGCTCCAGCCAGGCGTACGCGACGTCGCTGCGCGCCCAGACGCCGAGGTTCGCGTTTCCGCCCTTGTCGCCCGAGCGCGCGCCGAAGAGGGCGCCGAGGGGCGCGCGTCGCGTGGGGCCGCCCGGCGGGGGCGGAAGCGCGACGAGGGCCGGCGCGACCGTCACGGCGGGCTTCGGCTCGGGGTGCGGCACCACGACCGCGCGCCCGTCCGGGAGCACCGCGCGGTGCTCGACCTCGGACGCGGGCACGAGCGCGGGCCAGTAGACCCCGTACGCGCTCGCCTCGCCGGGCGGGCTCGTCGCGTAGAGCCCCGGGTAGCTCGCGAGGACGAGCTCGACGACGGCGGAGGAGAACGCGCGGCCCACCTTGCGCTCGTCCGGGTCCTTCGCCGCGATCACGAGGCGCGCCGTGGCGCGCTCGTTCGTGTCGGGGTCGGGGTGGTCGGTGCGGGCGAGCTGGAAGTGGAGCTCGCGCGGCGCGCGCGGGCCGGAGAAGCGCGCGCGCAGCGTCCGCTCGACGAGCGCCGCCTTCTCCTCGACGTCGAGCCCCGTGAGGAGGAGCGTCATCGCGTTCCGGTAGCCGCCCGCGTAGTTGATGCAGAGCTTGAGCTCGGGCGGCGCCGGCTCGCCGCGCACGCCGGAGACGCGCACGCGGTCGGGGCCCACCTGCTCGAGGCGGATCGTGTCGAAGCGCGCCACCGCGTCGGGGTTCGCGTAGGCGGGGCCGGCGATCTCGTAGAGGAGCTGCGCGGTCACCGTCCCGACGGAGACGAGCCCGCCGCTGCCCGGGTGCTTCGTCACGACGAACGAGCCGTCGGGCTCGATCTCCGCGAGCGGGAAGCCCGGGTGCTCGAGCCCGGGCACCTCGCGGAAGAAGGCGTAGTTCCCGCCCGTCGCCTGCGGCCCGCACTCGAGGACGTGGCCGGCGACCACCATGCTCGCGATGCGGTCCCAGTCGTCGCGCGCCCAGCCGTAGTGCCAGACGGCGGGGCCCACGACGAGCGAGGCGTCGGTCACGCGCGGGCACACGACGACGTCGGCGCCGGCGTCGAGGCAGGCCGCGATCCCGAAGCCGCCGAGGTACGCGTTGGCCGAGACCGGCTGCACGCCCTCGGCCGCGAGAGAGCGTCCCGTGTCGAGGTGGACGAGCGCGTGGCCCTTGCGCTGGAGCTCGCCGAGCCGCGGGAGGAGGTCGTCGCCCTCCACGTGCGCGACGCGGGCGTCGAGGCCGAGCCCGGCCGCGAGCTCGCGCAGCTTCGCCGCGAGGCCCGCCGGGTTGAGGCCGCCCGCGTTCACGACGATCCGCACGCCCTTCGCGAGGGCGAGCCCGAGCACCTCCTCCATCTGGCGCAGGAACGTCGCCGCGTAGCCCGCGGACGGATCGCGCTGCCGCCCCTTCCACAGGATCAGCATCGTGAGCTCGGCGAGGTAGTCGCCGGTCAGGACGTCGAGCGGCCCGCCCTCCAGCATCTCGCGCGCGGCGGCGAGGCGGTCGCCGTAGAACCCGGAGCAGTTCCCGATCCGGAGCGGCCGCTCGCCGCGCGGCTTCGGCGCCGCGCGCGCGGCGCTCATCGCCCGCTCCAGACGGGCGCGCGCTTCTCGCGGAAGGCGCGCGGGCCCTCTTGCGCGTCCTGCGAGTGGTAGACGGGGTCCCAGATGCGGTCGCCTTCGGCGAAGGCCGACTCGAGGTCGCGACCGGCGACGGCGTACACCATGCGCTTCGCCGCGCGCACGGAGAGCGGCGCGTTGCGCGCGACCGCCGCAGCGAGGGCGCGCGCCTCGGGGAGGAGCCGCTCGCGCGGCACCACCCGGTTCACGAGCCCCACCTCGTACGCGCGCGCCGCGCTGAGGGGCTCCGCCGTCACCATGAGCTCGAGAGCGACGCGCGGCGGGATCAGCCAGGGGAGCGGCGCCGCCCACGGCGCGCCGCGGCTCCACTTCGCCTCGGTGATGGCGAAGCGCGCGTCCTCCGACGCGACGCAGAGGTCGCACATCTGCGCCAGCGCGAAGCCGCCCGCGTACGCCGGGCCCTGGACGGCGGCGATCACGGGCTTCTCGGTGTGGAGGTTGCGGCCGAGCTGGGGCAGGAAGTCGGGCGGCGGCACCTGGAGGCCGAGCTCGCTCATCTCCTTGAGGTCCGCCCCGGCGCAGAAGACGTCGCCGGTCGAGGCGAGGATCGCGACGAGCGCCTCGTCCTCGTGCACGAAGCGCCGCAGCGCCGTCCAGAGGCCCTCGCGCACGGCCTCGTTCAGCGCGTTGCGCGCCTCGGGGCGGTCGATCGTGATGGTCGCGATGCCGTCGGCGACCTCGTAGCGGACCTTCGGCTCGGTCATCCGGCTTCCTCCTCCGCCGCCTCGAGCACCGCGAGGACGAACCCGGCGTCGACCTGCCGTCCCTCGGCCGCGCGCACCTCGACGACGCGGCCCGCGTGCGGCGCGCGGATGGGCTGCTCCATCTTCATCGCTTCGAGGACGACGAGGACGTCGCCCTTGGCGACGACGTCGCCGGCCGCGACGCGCACCTGCGTCACGAGGCCCGGCATGGGGGCGACCAGCGAGCCGGCCGCGAGCGCGGCCTCGGGCTCGGCGAAGCGCGGGAGCGCGCGCAGGCGGCTCGAGCCGAGGTCGCCGTCGACGTAGACGTGCTCGCCGGCGCAGTGGACGGCCACGCGCCGCCGCACGCCGGCGACCTCGAGGTCCACGGCGTCGGCGCCCGCCGCGTGGAGCCGGAGCGGGGCGAGCGCCTCGCCGCCGACGCGCGCGCGCAGGCCGTCGCGGGCGAAGCGGTAGCGCACCTCGAGCCGCCCGCTCTCGCCCTCGAACGCCTGGAGCTGGTCCTGCGAGGGCACGTTGCGCCAGCCGGAGGGGAGGCTCGCGAGGACGGGCGCCTCGGCGCGCCGCGCCGCCTGGAGCGCGAGCGCGGCCGCGAGCGCGTGGAGGCGCTCGCCCGCCGCGTCGCAAAGGGGGGCGCCGAGCGCGGCCGGATCGTGGCGCTCGAGGAAGTGCGTATCCGCCGCGCCGCGACGCCACTCGGGGTGGCGCAGGATGCGCACGAGGAGGTCCCGGTTCGTGCGCGGGCCGTGGAGGCGCGCGCGCGCGAGCGCGGCGGCGAGGCGATCCGCCGCCTCCTCGCGCGTCCTCGCCCAGGCGATCACCTTCGCGAGCATCGGGTCGTAGTGGACGCTCACCTCGGAGCCGTCCTCCACCCCCGCGTCGACGCGCACCCCGCGCGCCGGGCCGATCGCGAAGCGGTGCAGCGTCCCGGTCGAGGGCGCGAAGCCGCGCTGCGGATCCTCGGCGTAGAGGCGCGCCTCGATCGCCCAGCCGCGCATCGGGGGCACGTCGTGCTGGGCGGGCAGGCGGCCGCCGCGCGCGACGTCGAGCTGCATGCGGACGAGGTCGAGCCCGGTCACGGCCTCCGTCACCGGGTGCTCCACCTGGAGCCGCGTGTTGACCTCGAGGAAGAAGAACTCGCCGCTCGGGGCGAGCAGGAACTCGACCGTGCCGGCGCTCTGGTAGCCGATCGCCTCGCCGGCGGCGACGGCCGCCTTGCAGATCGCCTCGCGCAGCGCGGCGTCCACGGCGGGGCTCGGCGCCTCCTCGACGATCTTCTGGTGGCGGCGCTGGACCGAGCACTCCCGCTCGTAGAGGTGGACGACGCGTCCGTGCGCGTCGCCGAAGATCTGCACCTCGACGTGGCGCGCGCCCTCGAGGTAGCGCTCGAGGTAGACGGTGGCGTCGCCGAACGCCGAGAGCGCCTCGCGGCGCGCGGACGCCACGGCCTCCGGGAGCGCCGCGACGTCGCGCACGATCCGCATCCCGCGCCCGCCGCCGCCCGCGGACGCCTTCACGAGGAGCGGGAGGCCGAGCTCGTCGGCGAGCGCGGCGAAGGAGGCGGGCGCCGCGTCCGCGTCGAGCGCGCGGCTCGGGAGCTGCGGAACCCCGGCCGCCTGCATGCGCCGCTTCGCCTCGAGCTTCGAGCCCATCGCCGCGATCGCGTCCGGGCCCGGCCCGACGAAGACGAGGCCGGCGTCGCGGCACGCCGCCGCGAAGGCGGCGTTCTCCGAGAGAAAGCCGTAGCCCGGATGGACGGCGTCGGCGCCGGCGCGGCGGGCCGCGTCGACGATCGCCTCGGCGCGCAGATACGACTCCGCCGGCGTGGCGCCGCCGAGCGCGACGGCGAGGTCCGCCTCCCGCACGAAGGGCGCCGCGCGGTCGGGCTCCGAGAAGACGGCGACCGTCTCGACGCCGAGCGCTCGGCACGTGCGCTGGATGCGGCGCGCGATCTCGCCGCGGTTCGCGATCAGGAGCCTTCGCATCGCCGCCTCACATCCGAAAGACGCCGTACTCGCGCGCGCCGGCGACCTCGGCCGAGTGGACCGCGGAGAGCGCGAGCCCGAGCGCCGTGCGGCTGTCGCGCGGGTCGAGGATGCCGTCGTCCATCAGGCGCCCGCTCGTGAACGCCGCCAGCGACTCGCGCTCGATCTGGTCCTCGATCGCGCGCCGCCGCTTCGCGTCCGCCTCCTCGTCGAAGGGGCGCCCGGCCGCGGCGGCCGCCTGGCGCGCCACGATGGACAGCGTCCCGGCGAGCTGCTCCGGCCCCATCACCGCCGTCTTCGCGTTCGGCCAGAGGAAGAGGAAGCGCGGCTTGTAGGCGCGCCCGCTCATCCCGTAGTTGCCCGCGCCGTAGGAGCCGCCCACCTGGAGCGTCACGTGCGGCACGGCGCTGTTCGAGACCGCGTTCACCATGAGCGAGCCGTGCTTGATGATGCCGCCCTGCTCGTAGCGCTTCCCCACCATGTAGCCGGTCACGTTCTGCACGAAGACGAGGGGCGTGTCGATCTTGTTGGCGAGCTGGATGAACTGCGCGGCCTTCTGCGCCTCCGCGGAGAAGAGGACGCCCTGGTCGTTCGCGAGGACGCCGACGTCGTAGCCGTGGATGCGCGCCCAACCCGTGACGAGGTTCGTGCCGTAGAGCGGCTTGAACTCGTCGAGCTCCGAGCCGTCGACGACCCGCGCCAGCACCTCGCGGATCGGAAAGGGGACCTTGAGGTCCGCGGAGGCGACCCCGAGCAGCTCGTCCGGGTCGTAGAGCGGGTCGCGCGGCGCGGCGCCCGGGCCGGGACCGAGCTTGCGCCAGTGGAGGCGCGCGACGATGCGCCGGCCGAGGCGCAGGGCGTCGGGCTCGTCGGCGGCCATGAAGTCGGCGAGCCCGGACGTGCGCGCGTGCATCTCGGCCCCGCCGAGCTCCTCGTCGTGCGCGTCCTCGCCGGTCGCCATCTTCACGAGCGGCGGCCCGCCGAGGAAGACCTTCGCGCGCTCCTTCACCATGACGACGTAGTCCGACATGCCCGGGAGGTACGCCCCTCCGGCCGTCGAGTTGCCGAAGACGAGCGCGATGGTCGGGACGCGGGCGGCGGAGGCGCGCGTCAGGTTCCGGAACATCGCGCCGCCGGGCAGGAAGACCTCCGCCTGGCGCGGGAGATCGGCGCCGCCCGACTCCACGAGGAACACGAGCGGAAGGCGGTTCTCGAGCGAGATCTCGTACGCGCGCAGCATCTTCGCGAGCGTGTAGGGGTTGATCGAGCCGCCGAGCGCCGTGGGGTCGTTGGCGAGGATCACGCACTCCGTCCCCTCGACGACGCCGACCCCGGTCACGAGGCTCGCGCCGACGAGGTACTCGGTCTCCGCGCCCGCGACGGGCGAGAGCTCCAGGAAGGGCGCGTCGGGGTCGAGGAGCAGCTCGATGCGCTCGCGCGCGAGGAGCTTCCCGCGCTCGCGGTGGCGCTTCACGTAGCGCTCGCCGCCTCCGGCGCGGGCGGCGTCGAGGAGCGCCTCCAGCGCGGCGAGGCGCTGCTCCATCGCCGCGCGGCTCGCGCGGTACGCCTCCGAGCGCGTGT
>Ga0209172_10000606_pt1 | contig 95376 bp, 79 predicted proteins | sample LarsenN4metaG_FD_184113 | JGI IMG/M metagenome (GOLD analysis project Ga0209172, IMG submission 184113) | Hot spring sediment bacterial and archeal communities from British Columbia, Canada, to study Microbial Dark Matter (Phase II) - Larsen... ... | reverse complement strand
TAATACTACAGAGGCTAAGTTATATTTGTAACTAACTATACTTGTCCGTTTTGATTTGACGGTTGTTATAGTTTTGGACTGATTATTGGTTTTTTTACGGGTATCTACGCTTGGTGCAAGAAATGAGTTGAGTGATATCTTGTATGGCACAGAGTGCATATACTATCTGCCCCTGATTGTTGTAAATCGGAGTACTAACAACTTCCAGGGCGATCGCATGATCACCCCGATGCAGCACCATATCATCAATTTTGAGAGTCTCGCCTGCTAAAGCACGGACAATGGGTAGTTCGGCAGTGGGATAAGGTTCTTCAGTTCCGGCTCGATAAAGTTGATAAACTTGGGAAATTTCCGCAATTGTCGCTTCTCCAGCCCTCTCATCACCAGCTAATTGTAGTGCTACTGGATTAGCGTAGACAATTTTGCCACTTGTATCGTGCATAGCCAAGCCGACGGGGAGGACATTGAATAATTGAGCTAGTTGGCTTTCCCGTTCTTTAGTTTGGGCGTAGAGTTGGGCATGAGTGAGAGCGATCGCGGTTTGTCCAGATAAAATTTCTACCAGAGCTAAATGGTATGTAGTGAAATGCCCAGACTGATGCTGATGTGCTAGATAAAGTATGCCTTTGAGTTGTCCTTGATTTAGCAGTGGTACACATAAAATGGATTGCGGCTGATCAGCTTCAATGCAGGCAGTACCAGTAAATTTATTGATCTGTTCTGCATCGTTTAAAACCACATTTGTCTGAGTATCAGCTACATGGTGAATAATACTCTGCTGTAGGCAATTAGCAATTGGTATTGATTGCAATAAGCTCGTAGTACTAATTTCTTGCAACTGCCATTGACCAGAAACTTCTATCACCCATTCCCCAGCTTTCTCCATAACTAGAAAGCCAATCTCCGCCTTAGTATTCTCAATAAATATGTGAATTAAAGTAGGGAGTAACTCAGACAACACTAATTTACCCGCAATTGCTTGCGATAGTTGTACTACGGTAGTGATATCTAAGGCTGATTCTTGGGGACTATTTAGATTCATAGCTATATTGGGGAGAGCATCTGCTTTGGCATACTCCTCCGAATTCTTTTCAGGAGATGATCAGATCAAATAGCGATCGCAGGTACAGGTTAGAATTTGCCTCACTTCATTATGGATGATTTTTTACCCTTATGAGTCAAATAACAAGTATGTAACTTTTGTCTTGTCTGTTCTTGTGATTGGCTATGATATTAACAAAAACTAAGAATTTCTAATTTTAATTACTGCCGAAATAAAGCTCTCTGATCTCTACCTTTCTTTGCTCATCATCAACGATCATAATTTTTTATACTAACTAAAAATTTAGTCATTTAAATTTATAAATAAGTAGACAGAAGGCAGAAGGGAATACGGTTTCAATTTTGGTTATCCTTCTTAATATAGTTATGTTTTTGTCACCGACTGACTTAAATTAATATAGTAATTCTAATAAGATTTTAGTTTTATATGTTTGTTTGTCAGCTTTGCGTAAAGCTAGCCAAATTTGGTTAGTCACAGATTGTTCTGGTTGTAAAATCAGCGTTAACTGGTTATTAGCGATCAAATCTTTACATAGATAATCAGGTAGTACACTAAAACCAAAACCGAGTGCGATCGCTTGTCGAATTCCTCTCAAGTCGGGAATTATCAATTTAGGGTTGACATCAATTCTTCGACCAAATACTAACCGCCAAAAACGTCTAAGAATTGGTAATTCCTCACTGTAGGCAATCCAAGATTGGTTTTTCAGCCAAATATCTAAAGACACTAAATCTATCTGTAAAGCTGAAATGTTAATATTAGGCGGCCCTACTAACCAGAAACTTTCCTCAAATAACAACTGATATTCAATATCTGGATGCAGAATTTTTTGTGTTGCTACTACCGCATCTAAATTTCCTGCTTGCAGTTGTGTGATTAAATCCTTGGTTAATCCTAATTGGATCACATAACAGTTTTGATCTGATGCTGATAATTTTTCTAAAATTCGCTCATGAAAAAACTCTTGGGACGTACCCAGTCGGATGATTGGTGACGTTTCTACAAATGAACCGTAAGTGGTAATTGACTCTAAAGTTTCCATTGCCGCCGCAATTTGATTATACAGTCGCTTTCCTGCTTCTGTAGGCAACATTTTGCGGGAAGTTCTTTCAAATAAAGCTGTTCCCAATGCTAATTCTAAAGCTGCAAGATGCTGACTAACAGCAGGCTGTGTGATGTGTAACACCTGTGCTGCGCCTGATGCTGTCCCGACTTGATAAACTGCGATAAAGCTACGATACCATTCCAAATTAACCATAAATTTTTTTATAGAAAAGTACAATTTTTATAATTTGTGTTTTAGTAAAGTTCCTATTAGGATGAGGGCATGAGGTATAAATCGCTGGAATTGAAACATACAACGCCATTTTTTTGCAATTACATAGACACGATTGGTCTGTCTCTCCACGCTTGAGACTCCACAGAGATTTTTGGTTGTCATTCACAAATCATTCTTAGATGATTCCCAAAAAGTGGCACAAGTAGAAAACACCCCCCCACCCCGGTCCTTAAAATGGCTGGGGATTGGGGAAGAAAAATCCAATGCCCAATGACGGCAGTTGCTACAACGGAGGAGACCTCCCTCTGGGTTCATCAGTCGCCCACGGAGAGAAACCCAACTACAGGGCTGGATTTAGCGCAACGCACTGCCTCTGCAATTCCCATTGACTATCCTATATATATAGTGTTAATCTTAATCAGACCAATCGGTCTTAAAAACCTGCAATGTCTAAAGGCGAAGAAACAAAAACTCGGATTATTCAACAAGCGGCCGAATTGTTTAACCAACAAGGATACGCTGGCGCGTCTATTTCCGACATTATGCGGGTAACAGGACTAAAAAAAGGAGGAATTTACAATCACTTTCAAAGTAAGGATGAGTTAGCATTACAGGCTTTCGATTATGCGATCGCTTGTGTAAGTAAACATTACAGATTAGCATTACGCCATGAACGTCATGCGATCGCCCGTTTAAAGGCGATGATTAATGTATTTAGCAGTTTTGTAGACAATCCACCCATCCCCGGAGGATGTCCTCTACTCAATACCGCTGTGGAAAGTGATGATGCTCACCCTGTTTTAAAAGCACGCACACAACAAGCTATGACTGCTTGGCTAAATCTTATTATTCGAGTGATTGAAACCGGAATTACCAAAGGTGAAATTAAACGTGGAGTGAATGCAGATGAAATAGCTAGTGTCATCACTGCAACTTTAGAAGGTGCAATTATGATGACTAAGTTATATGAAGATAAAATCTATATGCAAAGAGCAGTCAATCATCTTCATCAATACATAGAAACTCATCTGTAAATTTAGGCAAAAATTATCTTGAATAATTGAATTTTTTAACCATGCAAACAACGAATAAAACAAAATAATATGGTGGAGAAACAAATTATTAATTTTATTAGTGGACACCTCGATTTAACTCAGGCTGAATTTGATCAAAACTACCGTCTTCTGATTGATCAAGCCCTGGCAAACAATCAGGGTTTTGTTGTTGGAGATGCTAGGGGTGCTGATCTACGCGTACAGCAGTATCTCTGGGGAAAAACTGAGGCAGTTATTGTCTATCATATGTTCACAAAACCTCGTAATAATGTCGGGTTTCCAACTCGTGGTGGATTTCAAAGTGATACAGAACGAGATGAACAAATGACAAGTGATTCTCATCAAGATATTGCTTGGGTACGTCCTGGTAGAGAACATTCTGGTACACAAGCCAACATTGACAGACGATTGAAAATCATCAGTCAAAAGTAGAAAGCTAAATTTTTTTGTTAAATTAAAGACCAATCGGTCTTAAAATAATTAGGATTAATTATGTTAGTCAAAAATCAATCATCTAGAGCATTAGAAATAGTAATGAATATACCTATAAAAACCTATGATATAGACTTTATGGGTATTGTCAGTAACATAGTTTATATCAGATGGCTGGAAGATTTACGTCTCAAGTTTTTAGAAGAACACTGGCAACTTGAGCAACAATTACAGCAAGGATATGCTCCAATTCTTGCAGGTACAGAAATCGAATATAAACGACCAATTAAGCTTAATTCTCAAGTGCTTGGTCGTTTATGGTTGAGTAATTTAGGTCGATTAAAATGGACTATACAAGCGGAAATTTTAGCTAATGATGAATTAGCAGCATTCGCTACACAAAAAGGTGCTTTTATAAACTTAGATGATAGTCGTCCAATTCCCATTCCAGAAGAGTTAAAGCAGAAATATTGCCAGTCTCAGCAAATTTAATCAGCAAATTTTTTGCTTAATAACAAATCATTCGGTCTTTTAAATCAAAAATAGGTGTTTTCGATGCTGAAATTTTACTATGCTCCTCTTTCGCCTAACGCTCGGCGTGTATGGATAACTTTATTAGAGAAGGGAATTGATTTTGAACCAATCTTACTAAAATTAAATGGAGATCAATTACAGCCAGAATTTTTGCAGATTAACCCATTTCATCATATTCCAGTCATATCAGATGATGGTTTTAGAGTTATAGAATCCTTGGCGATTTTAGACTATTTAGAAAGTAAATATCCCTCGCCTGCATTATTACCTAATGACTCGCAGACATTGGCACAAGTCAGGATGGTGCAAACTGTGACAGCGAATGAACTATTCCCAAAAACTATTTCGCTAATTTGCGATAGTCCTGACTCGCCACAGTTTTTACAAGCAGTACAACATATAAATATAGTACTGCAATTTTTTATGGAAATTATAGGCGATCGCCCTTTCTTTAGCGGTGATCAATTAACTCTAGCAGACATTGTTGCAGGAACAGTTGTACCTTTTTTACCCAAATTGGGTGTAAGTTTGAATAATTATCCCCAACTACAAAACTGGTGTGAACAAATTAACCAGCGTCCAGCATGGCAAAAAACTCAACTCAGCGATGCAGACTTGGAGGAATTCAAACGGCGAGTGAAATTTTTAGTGAAGCTTCGTAGAAGTCAGATGAATCCAGGCAATTAAATACATGAAAATAAATCAAAAATTGTTAGCAATTGCCTGTGCATCAGGTAGCTTTAGTTTTGGCTTCACTTTCAAACAACAGCAAAATTGTTGCTGTTTTGTTAGTAAATTCCAATTATAGATAGATATTTTTTGTCCAAAAGTAATTTATGATTTTATGTAACTAATAAAGTTTCTAACTTAAAGTTTAAAAAAATAATTATGACTCAACAACCGATACAAGTAATTGGAGGTGGACTAGCTGGGACAGAAGCTGCATGGCAAATAGCTCAAGCTGGAGTACCAGTAATTTTACATGAGATGCGTCCCCAACGCTTCAGCCCTGCCCATCATACAGAACATTTAGCCGAGTTAGTCTGTAGTAATTCCTTTGGCGCAATGGCTAGCGATCGCGCGGCGGGTTTACTGCATGAAGAATTACGCCAACTGGGTTCTATAGTCATATCTAAAGCTGATGAACACGCTGTCCCAGCTGGTGGTGCGTTGGCTGTAGATCGTGGACAATTTGGTCAAGATTTAACGCAAACGCTAGCGAGTCATCCTTTAGTTGAATTCCGGCGTGGGGAAGTTCCAGCCATCCCTGAAGGAATCGTAGTGTTGGCAAGTGGCCCATTAACAAGTCCCGATTTAGCCGCAGACTTGCACCGCTTCACTGGGATGGAATACATGAGTTTCTTTGATGCGGCTAGTCCCATTATTGTGGGAGATTCCATCAACCGCGATATTGCATTTATGGCATCACGCTATGACAAAGGTGAAGCCGCTTATCTCAACTGTCCTATGAATAAGGAACAGTATCTGCGGTTTTGGGAAGCACTTTGTAAGGCTGAACAAACAGAACTCAAGGACTTTGAGCGAGAAACAGCGAAATTTTTTGAAGCTTGTCTCCCCATTGAAGAACTCGCACAACGGGGAGAAGACACCATGCGCTACGGGCCTTTAAAGCCAGTAGGTTTGTCTGATAGCCGCACTGGGGAACGTCCCTATGCGGTGGTGCAATTGCGACAAGAAGATAAAGCCGGTCAGTTGTGGAATATGGTGGGCTTTCAAACAAATCTGCGTTGGGGTGAACAAAAACGAGTCTTCCAAATGATTCCCGGTTTGGAAAAGGCGGAATTTGTGCGGTTGGGAGTCATGCACCGCAACACGTTTATTAATGCACCTCAGTTAATGCTACCAACTTTGCAATTTAAACAGCGTCCGACATTGTTGGCGGCTGGACAATTAATTGGGACGGAAGGTTACACAGCCGCCGCCGCAGGAGGTTGTTTGGCGGGAATTAATGCAGCACGGTTAGCTTTGGGTAAAGAACCGTTGAGCCTTCCCAACACAACTATGATGGGGGCATTATTTGAGTTTATCAGCTCCGCCTCACCTAAACATTTCCAACCAATGCCGCCGAATTTCGGAATTTTCCCGGATTTAGGCATGAAAATCAAAAATAAACAGGAACGTTACGGACGTTATCGCGATCGCTCCTTGGCTGATTTGGCTAGTTGGAAAGTAGCTCTAGTATAGGGCGAATATAATTCCCTACTACACAAACAAAGCCCCTTCGGGTTCGCCAGTTCCCTAAGGCGGGAGACTCGCCTACAGGACTGGTCTCACCGCCTGCGCGAACTAATGAAAAATCAAGGGTTTTGAACCCACGCAGGTGGCTTTGGTCTGTATAGTCGCGACTTCCAGTCGCTAAGGCAAGTAATAAATTAATGCGAGTCTCCAACGGAGGCACACGTTAAATTAGACTTTTCAAACAACCTCTTAAGCAAAATTTAGAAAAATAATCTTTTCAACCAAAGACACCACTTCTCAATTTCTGTTAGGGGGCTTAACTGTTTCTCTAAATCTACACAATCTATCCAAACATTATTTTGACAATAAAAGCCAGATTCACCAATTATCTGATAGCCATTTTCTTGATAAAATTTGACTGCTGATAAAGAAGATACTACATCAATAATTTTAAATTTATTTTGTATAGCTAGCTTTTCTAGGGCAATCAGTATTTGTGTACCTATACCTTGGCGGGCAAAATTTGGGTGAACATATATACCGCTGATCCTAGACTGGCGATAGAGCATGGATGCAAACCCTATTATTTCATGCTTATATTCTGCTACGACTATAATTTCATTCATATATAATCTTACTGATCTTTGACTGTTTACCAATGCTTCAATCTGAGTCAAGCTATAACTTGGTGACAATCTTCTCAGTGAGTCAGCTTGTATTTTTAAAATATGCTCTAAATCTTCAGGTTTGAATAAACGGATTTGCACATCCATAAAAATTTGCAGTGCGTTATGTTTAGAAAAAAATAATTTCTTTGTACATATTTTTCCCAGAATAATTTAGCGAATAACACTTTAAATCATGGACTCTAATTTAGAGGTCTTTAATTACTACAAGGTATCTTCAACTAATGTATTCTGACCTCTGACGCTGTTTCCTGTTAGATGTGATTTAGTTTTGGGAACAATGCTATCTATGCTTGCAATCCCTTGGCTGAAGATAACGGCATGACAACGCCATTGATTCGACACTGGAAATTTTGCTGGTGTTTGCTCATACTTTGCTGGATTCTCATTTGGCTACCGGTATCTGCAACACCCGCACCAACAGTTAACAACCTCCGACAACAACAGCAACAAATTAATCAAGAACGCCAGAACGTGATTCAGGAACGCGATCGCTTAACTAGAATCCAACAAGCGGCGCAAAATCACCTGACTGGGATAGCCAATAACCTGCAAACTACAAACGGCCAGATTCAAGAAACTGAGGCGCGATTACAAGCTGCTACTCAACGTCTCCAGCAACTAGAAGCTGATTTAGCCGTAGCAGAAAAGACCTATGCAGAACGCCAATTAGCAACAATGGCTAGGTTAAGGTATCTTCAGCGATCGCCAATTAGCCAAGGATGGGCAGTATTATTACAAAGCCGAGATATCAGCGACTTTATCAGCCGTCGGCATCAATTAAAGTTGGTATATCGAGCAGATCAACAAATTTTGACGAAATTAGCAACGCAAACCAGCCTCATTAATCAGCAAAAAGCAGAAGTAGAAGGACAAAAAAACGCAGTTGCTTTGATTCGTGAGCAACTATTGGCACAAAAAGCTGATTATCAAGCTCAAGCACAGTCTCAATCAGAATTAGTTCAAAGATTGAATAGCGATCGCCTAGCTTTGGAAGCTGCACAAAATCAACTAGAAAAAGATTCCAAAAGTTTAGAAACTCTCATTCAACAAAAAATAGCTGAAGCTAGAGCCAGAGAAGAAGCACAAGCTAAAGCTAATAACCGCAAAAATGTCCTAGTTCACGGTACTGGATTATTTGCCTTTCCTAGTGATGCACCAACCAGCAGTCCCTTTGGTTGGCGTGTACACCCGATTTTAGGTTATCGTCGCTTTCATGGTGGTTTAGATTTTGCCGCCAGCTACGGTAGTACAATTCGCGCCGCCGATTCTGGGACAGTGATTTTTGCTGGTTGGTATGGAGGTTATGGCAAAGCCGTAATTATCAACCACGGCAATGGCATTACCACACTGTATGGACATAGTAGTGAATTATACGTGAGAGAAGGGCAAACAGTGCAACGTGGACAGGCGATCGCTGCTGTTGGTTCAACAGGTTTATCTACTGGGCCACACCTGCACTTTGAAGTCCGCCGTAACGGTACACCAGTCAACCCAGCAAATTATCTGTAACGCCAAATGTTTGATATCGTGATATAATTAGTTCGGTACGAGGGCGCGTAGCTCAGTGGATAGAGCAACAGATTCCGGTTCTGTTGGCCGGGGGTTCAAATCCCTCCGCGCTCGTTAATTGAAATGTAGGTTAATTAGAAATAGCTCAATACTTCATAAATCTTGGCAGGCTTGTTTTTGCCAACAGTATAATCATCTAAAAAACTATAAACTATTTCTCAATATAAAGGCTGGTTACTAGGTATCTCTAGTAACCAGAAATAATGAGTTCAGCGTTCATCAAAAATGGTTTAATTTGTCAATTGAATGAAATTATTAAGACTGTACACCTACTAAGGGTGTTGGTACGGGGAATGGGCGATTTTCTATGATTTTAAATTGCACATTTTCTGCGTCATAAGCAAAGACTTCTCCACTTTCAATTTCATAAATCCAAGCATGGAGAGTAAGTTGACCACTATGAAGTCTAGAACGGATGATCGGATAAGTTTCTATGTTTTCTATTTGAGTGAGAACGTTCTGCTCAATGGCAATTTTTAACAGTTTTTCGACAGGATAATTTTTATCTTTATAATTGTCTATCATCAAGCGACGAGTAGGTTCTGCATAACGTTTTAACCAATCATAGACTAAAGGCATTTGTTGTGCGAGACTTCCTATTTGTAGTAGTCCTTTCATCGCACCGCAATGAGAATGACCACAGATAACAATATCTTTAATTCCCAATGCTTGAACAGCATATTCTATTGCAGCACCTTCAGAACCATGAAGTGTTCCATAAGGCGGAACGATATTGCCAACATTACGGATAACAAATAAATCTCCTGGCTGACTTTGAGTAATTAAAAATGGATCAATTCTGGAGTCAGAACAGGTGATAAATAAGACTTCTGGACTTTGCCCATGAGATAAATTCTCGAACAATTCACGATGTGCAGCAAAATAGTTATCATGAAATTCGTTGAGTCCTGCGATTATACGCTTGGTTGGCACAGCTTAATTTTCCTCACCAAAATCTAGTGTTAATTTTATTCTTCACATTCCTGAATCAATTTTCCGCAGCAATTCTTGATTAAATGAATTAAAATTCAGAGACATTATGCGATCATATACGGCTCTTAAATACACAGTTTAAGTAATATGCAATCCATTTGGCATCGGAGACAATACAGACACCTCAATATTTCTAGAGAATTGGTTTAATCGCTTCTCATATTTCTTATATTTGTTTGTGTGTGCAAATACTCAAAAAATCATTACTTGTAAATTTCTATGCTTCTCAGTCGTTAATTACCCTATCTCTCTGGCAGTTACTTGTTACACCTGCAATTACTGTGTACCCAAAAGCCTCTAACAATATTATCAATGAAATGAGATGATAGTGCTGTTTTTACCTGGCAGATGGCAGCATCTTTGATGAGTATTATCGTTAAATTATTTTTTATAAATTAAAAAGACTGAACCAATAAACCCAGGGTTTTCTACATAGATTTTACTGTTATAGTAAAGTCCTGGTGACATACCACCATCAAATAAAATTCCTTCTTGAATTTTACCTAGACAATTATGACGGGCAATTCCTTCTAAAACATCATCAAATTTATCTGGGGTTAACTCTTGATTAATTGATGAGACTTCAATATTAGAATTAGCCTTGAAGTCATTCACTAACAAAATCACATACTTTTTATTTGTAATCGCTGCCATAGAACGATTAGTAGCTTGTCTACAAGCGAATTCACCTAAATCTCGGCAAATATCTTTAAATTTACCTTGACGATAAAATCTACCGTTACCACCTACTAAATTGTAATTCAGAATATTACTAGCTCTTCTGCCAGCTTGAATTGTCGCTTGTCTTTGTTGAGGTTTACCGCCAGAAATGCCAAAGGAAGAACGCTTATTTTTAAAATCTCCTGCATACTCAATGCCACGAGAAATATTTAAGCCTTGGGGTTGATGATTAGGATCTATATAATCAGCGTTAATTGCGGCGATCGGTCTTTTGCCATTTAGCTGAGAATTAGCATCGAAAATAATTTCCCGAAACTGTTTTGGTATGTATTCTCTACGAATTTTACCTCTACTGTCTTTAGCATAAATTGGATGAGATAAACCCACATTTACTTTAAAGTCTAGTGCTTCAGACCTAGGATTAAAAATAATTACATGATTGATCCCTTTAGCAAATTTCTCACCACGGTTATTAGTTTTAAAAAATTCGATACTAAATTGAGTATCTTCCCCAAGACAAGTTTTTGCCGCTTTCGCTGCTGAACTAGCATCAATTTGTTCACAGCCTGATAGTAAACCAACAATAATAGCGAATATAGATAAAGCAACTATTTTTTGGTAAGACATACAACATAAAAACCCGTTACAGCATGACTATAACGGGTAATAATTCAGAATTTCAATGAAGGTAAAAGATTAGTTAGGAAGCGAGGAGATGAAAATCACTCTTTCCTTTCACTTTATTACCTTCTTAAGAGAGCCATTCTAAAACCGCTTCATCTTTGGTATTGGTGTTCCGAGATGGGGTTTCACGCTCAAACTTCATGTGGATAGAGCGTGTTTGCTCACCATCAGCCGCAACCGCCAAAATGGGATAGTCAATTAAGCCATCTTGGAAGGACATCTGGAAGCGGAATGTACCATCGGGATTCAGCTTGATAGGACGACCGCCAATTGTCACAGTCGCATCTGGTTCAGTTGCACCGTAGACAATTAACTCAGCGTCAGCAATTAACCAGAACTTGCGAGGACGTACTGGAACTGCGGAAGCAGAGAAGCCTACACCAGACATTCCCACACCGGACATATTGATACCGGAAGCTGTGGGAACTGCCCACATACCTACACCAGAGGGGAATACATAGGAGCTGATAGCTTGTTCAGGACGTACAGAACCAGGAACATGCTGCATAGAACCGAACAGAGAACCAGCTACCCGTTGTGCTTCGGCGGACTCTGCCATGCCAAAGATTTGATCGTAGATGGGGTTGCCATTTGCGCCCACTGCTGCAACTTTCTTGGCAGGGGGAACGAGTTCATAAAGGGTTTTGCCGCGTAAATCTTCCTCAAAGTTGACGGTGATGAAGACATCTTCAATCCAGTCAGAGGGATAAACGGGTGGAATGTGAACGCGAGCTGAACGAGCTAGCACCAACCAACGTCCATCAAAGGCACGATAACCGATATCAATCACATAATCGCGATCGCTCACGGGGATAGGAATGTACCATTCCCTTGCTAGCTCATCAGATGGATACTCTTGGATACTGTGGGGGCTTTGGTATTCAAGATCGATGTCGGTCACATCATAAATCCGCAGTGCCAGTTGTTGTCCCCCTTGACGACGCAAATCTTCTTTATGCTCGTTAGGAACATCCCAGTAAGCATAAGCCCACTGAGGATCACGCGGTAAAAGCACAATTCGACTTTCACCGTAACCACCTGGTAAATCAGCTAATCCTTCGTCAACATCAGCTAGAGAACCACCAGTCCGGTCTTCTTGACCAAGTTCAAATTTTGCTGCTTCCACGGTTTCCTGTGCCTCCAGTGAACGAGATGGGTTAAGCGATGCTTTCTGACGCTGAACTTCTTGAATTGATGCTAGTAACTGAGATTTACGCATCCGGCTATAACGAGAGATGTTAAATTCGCTGGCAACTTTGCGTAATTGCCGTAGTGTCATCTCTTCTAGCGGTGGGCGTTCTTTTGCCATGAATTTTGGCCTCCAGTAGTTTGAAAGGTAAATGATTTCCCTGGGTAACAAAATGCTTTAAATAAATATCCCAGATGAATTTCTTATGCCTGACTCCTGGTTTTGCCCAGTGTGTTTTTTAGTCTTTTGTTAAATCAAAGGTTTTATCCTTTCAATTTCTTACTCATGCCAAAATCAGCACTTTGGGATTGTGAGAAGTCACTTATTAAGTTTGTTAAATGAATATTAACAAGTCAACCTGACTTGGGATCAAGGGGTGTCAACAGGCTTTTTTGCCTATTTGACGAACTTATTAGCTCTTGTGGGATCATTCTGTTATGATCCCCTGACATTTGTGCTTATCTTTATGTGATTTATGTCAAATTACCATGACATTTGGACAAAAATAAAGCGAGATTAAGCGTATTAATACGGGTTAATTAATAATTTCTTGCTCCCAAGAAAGCTAATCACGGGAAACAACCACAACCAAAAATAAAAATACATCACCCTCTAATACAACGAGGTTTAAATAAAGTAACCATTTAAAATAGGCGGAAAGCTGACAAACAAAGCTTTCTTTTTTTGCCTTAATTCACCGCTGCCGACATACTTTGAATTCGCCAAATGCCTTCTTGTCTGACTAATTCATAACGTACACGGAGATTGTCATCATTAGAATTGGTTTGTTGACCATTTTCGTAGAATTGGGTGATTTCTTTGACATTAGCTCGGACGATCGCTCGATTGGGATCTTGCTCCGATGAACTGACATCGTTGACTGTGACGGTGTGGCTATAGAGACGATAATTACCTGTTGCTCTGACTTGCTGGGCAGTAAATCGCCACTGTGAAAGGGCTGAACCTGTTAAAATCTCCGCTAAACTTTCAATTTCGTGGTTAGGCCCAAGAGCTGAGGCTTTAGTCGATAGCCAAGTTTTAATCACCCCTTCGGCGATCGCTTCTGTGATCACTCCATCCTGCTGGAATGCACCGTTGCTCTCAAGGGTAACTACCACCGGCTCATTGATCTGAGTCAAGAATTGTTCTGCTGGCAAAGCAGGTGTGGGAGAAAACAGATTTCTAACCGCACCAAAAATAGTAGAGACCACCAACCAAAAAACTAAGATACCTGCCATAGAGAGAAATACAGTCCACACTAAGCGTGTTTTGGCATCTAACTTGCTAATCAAGTGACGTTGGGACTGAGGACGATGATGCTCTCGACTGGCTGGTTGAGTTGCCTTGCGTCGCCTACGTTGGGTAGTGGGACGCGCGGGAGAACTTTGAGGAGGATGATGATTAGCCCTAGCGGTGCGCTCTACACCAGACATCTGTGCGGTTGCTGGTGTTTCTGGATGTGGTACACCAGTGTATGTTGGTATGGGCGATGTTTGTTCTCTAAATACTTGAGAATTTACCGTTTCTGGGACTTTATAGTTTTGGGTTGCGGGTAACTCTGGATCGGTTGTTCTGTGGTTATTGGAATCAGAGCGAGCATTGCCATTTTGATGGCTACGATTATGAGGACGGTTAATTACCTTCCATTCATTCGTGATTTCTGCATCCGTTGGTAAAGCCTCTAGATAGGCTTGTACTTGGGGGTTAGCAAAATAATCTTTCAGGGATGCAGGCTGCTTGGCTAAGTCCCGAAAATGGGGAAATACTTCGTTTTGTAGCCATTGTTCGGCGTAAAGGCACAAACCAGGCAGCAAATCTGGTGAATCTTGAGATTTTTCGCGGATAAAAGCGAGAGATTCGTATTCCTGGCTTAGTTCTAAAACGCGGGTGGCTTCTTCTGTTTGTCCTAGTAGCAGCGCACAAAGTGACTGTTCTAAATGTACATCTTGTCGTTTAGCCAACCGCATCAGCATTTGCTTGGCGTGACGAATCAAAGCGGGTTGGCGGTTGGTAAATCCCCGTGCGATGGCGGCATAAACAGCCAAGTAGCTGGCTACAGCCGAGGGGCGTTTGCTTTCCGCGTCAAATAGCTTGTGTTGTTCGGCAACCGTTAAGTAGTGGCGTAGTTGCTGAATAAATCGGAGAAAGTCATCTATACTCAGACCTGATTCATCATTGCCATTGCCATCAATACCGCCGCGATCGTCCAAAATGCTTTGCAATAATTCCAGACCTTGATGGCGTTCTATAGTCTGCTCTGGAGGTAGGGCAAGTAATTCAAGAATCCGATAGGGGCGTAATTTATACAAATCAGCTTGAATTTCTGCTTGGACATTGGGAAACAGCCCTTCACGAGCTAACATTTCTTGCCCAGTTTCTAGAGAAATCGCGGCATTTTCATAATGACCCTGCTGCCATTGCTCACGGCCTAACTCTAAACAAGCCAAAGCCACAGTCAAGATAATATCTGGACGTTCAGCATTTTGCAGAAAGTCCTCAGCCGCAAACTGAACGCCCTTTTTCGGCACGACACCGTTGTTTTGATTTCCTAGATAAGTACGGCCTAGTTTCAGCACTAGCTCGTATTCTCCTAGCTCTTGCAGGATTAATAAAGCACCAACTAGTTCCTCTGAGGCAACTTCGATGCCGAGATTGTGAGCGTCAAACCTACCCTGATGGTCGTGAGGACGATTTTCAAGGGCGACTTTGGCAGTACCAGGGCTATCTGGGTCATAGGCATGAGCAAGATATAGCTGGTCGTAACTACTACGTTCCTTGGGATCAGATAAAACCACGTAAGCTTCTTCTATAAGTTGTTTACGGGAAGCAATAGCTGCTTGAGAATACTCCCTTCGCGGTAATTGGACAATGCGATCGCTGTAAGCTTGCCGCAACTGTTCCTCACTTGCCGCTAACGGTAGTCCTAAAATTCGGTAGTAATCAAGCGGAATTCGCACAGCCTACTTCCCCTGCACCGTGATCAACATAATTCACCTAGAGCATTCCAGGCATGTAAAACCGTGCCATAATCATACGGTGAATAATACCGTGCCGGACTTACACTATAAGTGTATATTGCAACAAAGAATTTTGTTGCTTCCCAAAATTTGTGTCATATTCTAGTACCAACATTTTGCCTTCGCCTAGGAAGTGCTGATATTTTGTCTTAATTCTTAGTATTTTTCCTGACCATAAATGTTATCAGTTTTTGAGCATATAAAACTGAACTACCATCCTTAGTTGTAAAAGTTTTACTGACACAACCAAGTATGATTTATTTTTATTCAGAGATTTATCTACATAGGTAAGTAAATCTCAAGATGCACCACTTGACGTTGATAAACGTAAAGGATGCGATTATATCATTAGTATTTTAATTCCGCTACTATATAAATATATACTTAAGATTTTGACAGTGATTTTCTCGAAACTGTTCATAGATATGCAGAAACCAAGCTATCCTGAGTGATAGCCTATGAATGGGACTGGGGAATAGTCAAGTTCAAAGATAAACAGGCTGAGGGTGAGATATTCCGCGATATATGCGTGAAAAACAGTAGATTCACCCTATATTTTCCGAATATTCCCTATAACGATTTTTGGTGCATAAAAATTGGTTGTTAACTCTAGCAAAACCTCTGTAAAGACAGCAAATTTGTTAAGAGAATAACCTATTGAAAATGGTAAATTTCGACTTTAGGACAGGAATACTAAAAGATAATGATTCAAGAACGCGCATTACCTAAATTTGATACTGCCACAGTCCAGATCACCAAAGAGACAGGATTACTCTTATATGAAGACATGATTCTAGGGCGTTTCTTTGAAGATAAGTGCGCCGAAATGTACTATAGAGGCAAAATGTTTGGTTTTGTCCATTTATATAACGGACAAGAGGCTGTTTCCTCAGGCGTAATTAAAGCTATGCGCCCTGGAGAAGATTTTGTTTCTAGTACCTACCGCGACCACGTTCATGCTTTGAGCGCGGGAGTACCAGCTAGAGAAGTCATGGCCGAGTTATTCGGCAAAGCCACAGGTTGCAGTAAAGGCCGCGGTGGTTCGATGCACATGTTTTCTGCCGAGCATCGGTTGCTGGGTGGTTATGCTTTTGTAGCTGAAGGGATTCCCGTAGCTGCTGGTGCAGCTTTTCAAAGCAAATACCGCCGTGAAGTTTTAGGTGATCCCAACGCCGACCAAGTCACAGCTTGTTTCTTTGGTGATGGTGCTGCTAACAATGGGCAATTCTTTGAAACCCTGAATATGGCAGCTTTGTGGAAATTGCCGATTATTTTCGTAGTCGAGAATAATAAATGGGCAATTGGTATGGCTCACGATCGCGCCACCTCCGATCCTGAGATTTACAAAAAAGCTAGCGTGTTTAACATGGTGGGTGTAGAAGTAGATGGTATGGATGTACTAGCAGTACACTCCGTAGCGCAAGAAGCAGTTGCTCGCGCCCGTGCAGGTGAAGGGCCAACCCTGATTGAAGCCTTAACTTATCGCTTCCGTGGTCACTCCTTAGCAGATCCAGACGAACTACGGAGCAAAGCCGAAAAAGAATTCTGGTTTTCTCGTGATCCCATCAAGAAGCTAGCTGCTTATCTGATAGAACAGAAATTAGCAGATGAAGCAGAATTGAAAGCGATCGAGAACAAAATTCAAGCATTGATCGACGATGCCGTCAAGTTCGCAGAAAGCAGCCCTGAGCCAGACCCCAGCGAACTGTATCGCTTTATCTTTGCTGAAGACGAATAAATAAACAGTCAAAAGGTAAAAGTTAAAAGGCAAAAGGCAAGAATTTTTTTACTTTTTACTTTTGCCTTTTCTCTGGCCCATGCCCCATGAGCGAGGACTAATCTTGTGTTTAGTATTGCGATTCAACAACAACAGTACAAAACTTATATCCTGGCTGATGAAACTGCTGGTTCTTATTTAGAAGTAGTACCAGAACGCGGTGGTATCATTACCCGTTGGCAAGTCAAGGGCGAAGAAATTCTCTACCTCGACACTGAACGCTTTGCCAATCCAGAATTGAGTGTCAGAGGTGGAAACCCGATTTTGTTTCCCATCTGTGGTAACTTACCCGATAACACCTACACTCTCAACAGTAAGCATTACACCCTCAAGCAACATGGCTTTGCTCGTGACTTACCTTGGGAAGTAACTGAGCAAACTACTACAGATAAAGCTGCAATTACAATTGTTCTCAACAGCAATGAACAAACCAAAGCAGTTTATCCTTTTGATTTTCAACTAGTGTTCACTTACGCACTCCAAGGAAACACTTTAGAAATTCAGCAGCATTATCAAAATCTCTCTTCTGTAGAGTTACCCTTTTCGGCTGGGTTTCATCCTTACTTCCTGACTGGGGATAAAAATCAACTAGAGTTTGCCATTCCCTCCCAGGAGTATCAAGACCAGCAAAGCAAAGAAATTCATCCCTTTCATGGCAATTTTGACTTTGACCGTGATGAAATTGATTTTGCTTTCGGACAAATTACCACTCAATCTGCTAGTGTGACAGACCATAGCCGCAAGTTGAAACTAACTCTAGACTACGACGATATTTTTTCCATGCTGGTATTTTGGACACTCAAAGGTAAAGAGTTTTATTGTCTCGAACCTTGGAGCGCACCTCGGAACGCTCTCAATACTGGTGAAAAGCTGACTGTTCTCGCCCCAGAAGCTAGTCACACAGCGATGATTAGACTAACGGCAAATTTTTTCTAGCCACCCCTTTACAAATCTACAGACATTAGTGCTATAATAGATAAGTTGCGAAATGCAACGCGGGTCGCTAACTCAACGGTAGAGTACTCGGCTTTTAACCGATTAGTTCCGGGTTCGAATCCCGGGCGACCCATTCAAGAAATATAAAAAAATATCGTGTTTCTATGGAGACAGATGGGGAAGGGAATACCATCATCCTACCTCATACTGGAATTTTAGTAACTACTTTATGAAGAAGAAATAGTGCTAACTTTTGGATAGTGTTGCATCTATTTATTTAGATACAGTATGTAATATGAAATTTTTGATTAAAGCTGCTCCTGAGTCTTTTCGTAATCGCTATAGGAGTAGTTTAAAGATTAAAAATTACCATGAATGGCCAAGAATATCCTTTAAGTCTGAATATTGAAGCTGTAAAGTAAAGGTAGTCAGTAGGTAGACTATGATTTTTAAATACTCTATTCTTGGGCAGCACATCCCCAACAAACATGAAAACGACAAGACTGACAAGTCAAAATAAACTGTCGCCCATCTAAACTTGCACATTTTTTGTGTTGGCTACAAAATTGGATATTGTTGAATCGACGGATGATTACAACTGGATAAAATTTCTGCCGTAGCATCCCTCCTTACGCCTCCGGCGAAGCAAGCTACGCGTAGCTTCTCATTGGCACAGCCTATCGTAGAGAATGGGAGTTTTGGTCGGAGGAAACATCCACTCAGACTTCTCTTTGCTTATCTCAAGCTAGCTCACTGTTATGCAAAGCTCAAAATTGATGTTGTAGCTGTAGCGTCCGATGTAGATAGAGCGATCGCCACGAAATTATTCTCTGTCTGCACTGATAAACTGCGATCGCAGATATTCTTGATAGGTCTTGAGTATCAGAATACCAAAGCCTTTCCCCTAGACGTAACGGACTGTACAGTAGTCTGGGTGAAGTATAGGGCATCTTGATGAGTAACAGCGTAAACTTTTTCAACATAAACACCCCACACTAGTTATAATTTCCTATAAGTTGAAAAAACTCTTAAGATTAGCGTAAAGATTACGCTTGTCTGACACCGACTAGCTAAAAATCATTATTAGGAGGACTACCTATGGCGCTGGTACCAATGCGGCTGTTGTTGGATCACGCGGCTGAGAACGGTTACGGCATCCCAGCTTTTAACGTTAACAACCTGGAGCAGATTCAAGCAATTATGAAGGCGGCTGAAGAGACAGATAGCCCCGTCATTTTGCAAGCTTCCCGTGGCGCGCGTAACTATGCAGGTGAGAACTTCCTGCGCCACCTGATTTTGGCTGCGGTAGAAACCTATCCTCACATTCCCATTGTCATGCACCAAGATCATGGCAATGCTCCTTCTACCTGCTATTCAGCTATCAAGAACAACTTCACCAGCGTAATGATGGACGGTTCTTTGGAAGCTGATGCTAAAACCCCTGCTAGCTTCGAGTACAACGTTAACGTTACTCGCGAAGTTGTCAATGTAGCTCATGCTTTGGGCGTAAGTGTAGAAGGCGAACTCGGTTGTTTGGGTTCTCTGGAAACCGGTGCGGGTGAAGCTGAAGATGGACACGGTTTTGAAGGTACTCTTGACCATTCTCAATTGTTAACTGACCCCGATGAAGCTGTAAGCTTTGTAGAAGCAACCCAAGTAGATGCTTTGGCTGTAGCTATCGGTACAAGCCACGGTGCTTACAAGTTTACCCGCAAACCTACTGGCGAAATTTTGGCTATTAGCCGCATTGAAGAAATTCACCGTCGTCTACCTAACACCCACTTGGTAATGCACGGTTCTTCCTCAGTTCCTGAAGATTTAATCGCTTTGATTAACGAATACGGCGGTGCGATTCCTGAAACCTACGGTGTACCTGTAGAAGAAATCCAAAAAGGTATCAAGAGCGGTGTACGTAAAGTTAACATCGACACCGACAACCGTTTGGCTATCACTGCGGCTGTGCGTGAAGCTTTAGCAAAAGCTCCCAAGGAATTTGACCCCCGTCACTTCCTCAAGCCTTCTATTAAATATATGCAGAAGGTTTGTGCTGAACGCTATGTACAATTCGGTACTGCTGGTAACGCTAGCAAGATTAAGCAAGTTACTTTAGAAGATTTTGCTGCTAAGTATGCTAAAGGTGAACTGAACGCTGTCACCAAAGCTGCTGCTAAAGTTTAATTTAGTCAAAGATAAATAGGAGCAATAGTTTCCTCCTACAAAATTTTTGATATTGAGATAAATCAACCGGGTAACATTATAGTTGCCCGGTTTTTTGCGCAAAAATGCAAATACATATCCATACAGTCTTTTAGCAATAGAGAGTCACATCTTCATTACACTCATCTGCTAAATAAGTTAAAGCTTTGAAACGTAGTTCTACTAACTGTTCATAAAAAGGATTGAGCTTACATAAAGGTGGAATGTAAATAATAGTCCGATGAAGAAATTTAATTTCTCTCTCAAAAGGACAACTGGCCGGGATAATTGTACAGAGCCATCGTGCTAATCGGTAATTTTCGATTTTTAAAGATTCCAGCCATTGACGTATAGGCTGTAGAAGATTGACGCAAGAGGCGAAAGTGTATGTATTGGTAGTCATGATTTTGTTAAGAAATGAACTTCAGGGGAGATTAACAAAATTTTTTTAATGAACAGATTGTCAGACTCAGAAACATCTGACATGATTACTTGTCTAACATTTTCATGAATCAGGATTTTTCCTTCAGCATTAGCACTAAAATCTTGACCAGGAATAAATCCTTTTTTAATGAGCTTTTGGATAACAAATTTAGTTATTTGTTGAAGTAAATTAGCATAGGGTTGCCAATCAGATAAATTGTCTATAACCCAATGAAAAGTATCGATGTCTGTTACAGATAGCTCCAATATTGCTGCTGTTAAACAAGATTCTATATATTCTGGTTTTAGGTTGGTAGTTAGCTGAATAACCCAAGATTCCGCGAGATTTTTGTCTCGAAATTTGAGGATATATATAACTCTTCTGAGATCTGAATGGAATCGTTCTAATTCGTTCATTTTAGGACAAAGAATTAATTTGAATAATGGCTAATTAATAAACTTCTTTCTGAATAGATAAACTACTTTAATTACTCTTCTCTTGAAAGAAAGTAGGGTAGAGGTTAGTTGATACTCCACCCTCGGCAAAGGTTTTATCGAGTAGGTAGTTTCCTAACTGCTTTTAACTGTAAAACTGAAAAATGCAGAAATTGTGGAGATGGGAAAAAGTTATAAAATTTTTTTATAGCAGTGTTCGTTTGCATAAAGCACAAAGTCACTGGTTTTGAAGCAGAAGACTGGAGGGACAAGAAGAATCTCTGTTCTAATTCTTCATTGTTGTACCTTATTTAGTTGTCAACTGCTGTCAGTCACCAGTTTAGAGCTGCGGCAATTTGTGTGTGTAATTTCATTGCTTTGAAAGGCTTAGTAATAATTGCTTGCACTCCTAGTTCGGCAAAACGTCGTTGTTCAGCTGCTTGTGTCTTTGCTGTCAACAAAATAACCGGAATGGATTGTGTGGCAGGATTCGCTTGTAATGCTTGAAATGTAGTGATTCCGTCCATATCAGGCATCATTACGTCTAGAAGGATAACATCTGGTGGTTCGGCGATCGCCTTAGCTATTCCTTCACTACCGGAAGCGGCCGTTGAGACTTGCCAAGCACCCACTGCTTTTAAGGAGAGTTCAGCCACGGCTCGAATGTCATATTCATCATCAATGATGAGAATGTGTTTCTGAGTCATACTAATTTTGGATTTTAGATGTCAAATTTTGGATTAAAAACCTTTAACGCCAAGCTTTTCCATGACTATCAAACAATATCACCTGTATTCTGATTGCTGCGCTAATAACTCTTAATCACTGATCATTGGGGCAAATCATCCGGTTGAGCAAGTTAACTACACGTTTTTCAAATTCTTGTGCAGTAATGCGTCCTTTAGTGAGGAATAGTGTTTGTCCTAACTTTAACTTTTCGCGATCGCTCTCATCTAAATCGCGCGCTGTATATACAACTAACGGCACTTGACACAAACGCTGATGTTGTCGCAGCCAATCCACTACAGCAAAACCATCGTATTCTGGCAACCCTAGATCTAGCACCAACAAATCAGGGATGATTGTCTGGCTAATCTGTATAGCTTCCCGTCCTGTTTGGGCATAAAAACTAGTAACACCATAGCGGTTAAACATGGCAATCAGTACCTGTGCCAAATCTAAATCGTCTTCTATGATTAGCACTTTAATTGATTGATTTTGTTTGGCAGTTGCTTTTTCCAATGCTTGGCACAATAACTGAAGATTTGGCGGTTTGACAATCCAGTCACTGATATGGTCTGGAAAAGCTTGATGGGCATCAGGTAACAATCCACTCAGGATGATGACTGGAATATTCTGGGTTTGTGGCTGCTGTTTTAAAACCGCAAGGGTTTCCCAACCATCCATCTCAGGCATCATGAGGTTGAGGATAACTACATCAGGATGGTGTACTTTAGCTTGTTCTACTGCTTCTTGTCCTGATGCTACTGCCATGACTCGGTAGCCTTGACGTTCTAGCATAGTTTGCAAGACAACCCGAATACTGGGGTCATCATCGCACGCTAGTACGAGTGGGGGATGGGGAGATAAACAGGGAATATGGAGAGATGTAGCATCTGTTTCCCACGGTGTAGAGGTGACAGGCAGTGAAGATGTCCTGGTGTCTGCTTCTGTGATCATTGGTAAAGTAAAAAAGAAAGTGCTGCCTTCGCCCAAACTACTTTCAACCCAAATGTTTCCTCCATGATGTTGCAAAATTGTGCGACAAATCGCTAAACCTAAACCTGTTCCTCCTTTTTGGCGGGAGTCGGAAGCATCAACTTGTCCAAAACGCTCAAAGATAGATTCTAGTTTTTCCGCTGGGATACCCCGACCTTGGTCTTTAACTTGGAACAGAATGTAGGGAAATGTAGCATCAGCTGCTTGCAGAGTGGGGAATGTTGCTTTTTGATTTTCTTCTCCAGTTACTAACTCAGCACTTAACCAAACAGTAGAATCTGGAGGCGAAAATTTAATCGCATTGCTGAGTAAGTTGGTGAACACTTGGATGATGCGATCTGAGTCAGCCCAAATTTGGGCTGATATGGGGGCAATCGATAATGTCACCCTGGCTTGAGTTGCCATTTCCTCCATGACTTCTACTGACTGGTTCATTAAGTCAGCAGCATTGCAGATTTCTCGGTTCATTTCTACTTTGCCTGATGCGATGCGTTCGATATCCAGGATGTCGTTAATCAAACGCACCAACCGCTCTGTATTACTAGCTGCAATATTTAACATCCTTTGAGCATCTTCAGGCTGAGTTTGCAGAACTCCACTAGCTAGCAAATCTAAAGCCCCAGAAATCGAAGTTAAGGGGGTTCGTAATTCATGACTGACTACCGAGACAAATTCATCCTTGAGACGTTCGACTTCCCGGCGATCGCTAATATCCTTCATAAAGCAATAATGGCCAATAAATCGCTCCTGTTGGTCATAGGCTTTGACCATGACTACTTGCTTATCAAAAAGCGATTTATCTTTTCGTATTGCTCTACCTTCTGCTTCTACCTTGCCATGAGTAAGCATCTGTTCGTAAGCGGCCTTGAGTTTTACTAAATCTTCTGGATGAACTGTTAATTGCCAATCCATACCAATCAGTTCTTCTGGCTGATAACCCACGGCGTTGGCATAAGCGGGATTGACTTTGATATAACGTCCCTGCGTGTCTAACTGCGATATACCCTCTACTGCACTTTCTAATGCTCGACTGAGATGGCTTAGTTCTTCTTCGGCTCGCTTACGCGCAGTAATATCATTGTTAATTTCTAAAGTTATTTCTGCTCTACCTTGTTCATCGCGCTGCAATGTCCAACGACTGTCTACTACAATGGGTGTGCCATCGCGTTTAGTGTGTACAAGTTCACCTACCCACCGCCCATGTTGCCAAAGTTCCGCAGCGATTTCTGCCATTGGCTGAGGAAACTTAGTTTTTAGGAGTGTATGAGAAATTTGCCCGATCGCTTCGGCCTTTGTCCAGCCATACATCTCTTCTGCACCGCGATTCCAGAAATCAATCCTACCGTTTAAATCGCGAACGATGATGCTATCTTGAGTCAAATCAAGCAGTAATGCTTGTTTTTGTAGTTCTGCTTCGACTCGTTGGCGTTCGAGTATTTCCTCCTGCAATGCTTGATTAGTAGCTAATAACTCTATCGTTCGTTCTTGAACTCGGATTTCTAACTCATGGTGCGCCCGGTGCAATGCTGTCTCTGCTTGTTTGCGTTCGCAAATGTCACGACCTTCGGCAATCAGTAGCACTACTTTTCCCGTGTCATCAAATACAGGTTTGAGAGAAAAGTCAACCGTTGTTTGTGTATTTTCCGCACCCCGGACATCAAATTCAGCACGGAAAAACTGACCAGATGTGGCTTGAGCGATCGCCGCTTTTAAGCGATTTTGAGTGGTTTCCCCAACTGTCCACCATTCTGTTTCCCAAAATGGGCGATTGATGACATCTGCATACATCAGTCCCCCAAAGTTGAGGGCAGTTTGATTGGCTTCTAAGAGTGTGCCATCAGGATGGAGCAGCCCCATAAACTGAAAAGTCTGGTCAAAGATAGCCCGGAATCGCCTTTCGCTGTCGCGCAGCGCATCTTCTACCCTTTGACGTTCGATGATTTCCTGTTGGAGTTTTTGGTTAGCTGATTCCAACTGATTTGTACTTGGAATTTCTAATGCTTTAGGCAGTAATTCTACTGCGACAACAGCAGTGTAGACAGATATTATAGCCGTCAGAGCTTTGACAAGACCAAATGACCAGTATGTTGGATACCAAAGTGTCCAAACTGCCATGAAATGGGTTGTTGCACAAGCAATAATCAAACCTCCAAACAATAGGAAAAGACCTTTAAAGGGAATATCTTTCCGCTTGTGGATGAAATAAAGCAATGTTATGGGAATTGAATAAAATGACAAGCTAATTAGACCATCAGACAACAAATGTAGCCACATCAACCCAGGATTCCAAAGATAGCAATGGCCATGAGGAATCAAGGAGATAGAGGCGAATAAGGTGTGTAATGATTCCAGCATATGGCTTCCTATTGGTGGGCATGGACTGTAAAAGGCAGGGGCAGAGGCGAGAAAAAAGGTTGAATTTATGCTTTTTTGCCTTGACCAATTGGGTTTAAGAACCCCAATAAATCTGTGATTTAGTGGTCTACAGTTACAGGTGGTCAGAATCTCTATGTAATTGAGCCATCTGCCTTCTTCAACTTTTCCAGAATGGAATCGGCTGCTTGGTAAAGTGCTTGGAGATTAGTTCCATCTTGGGGATACGCAACTACTGCTGTACTAAAGGTAACGTGGAATTTATCACCATTGGGGGGAGTAAACTCAAGTTGTTGCCAACTTTCGAGAATTTCTGCTAGTCGTCGTACTCCTTGAGCTTTTGTGATTCCTGCCATACCAATTACAAATTCTGTACCGCCCCAGCGTCCGACAGTATCCTGGGTGTGGAATTTCTGCCGCAAAAGTTCTCCTAGTTGGGATAAGATGCGATCGCCAAACTCATGGCCGTATTTGTGATTAATTTCCTTCAGTTGGTCTAGTTCCAAAATCACGAAGCAGAAAGGCTGTTGGTGCTGATCGCTCCATTGAAGATATTGATTGATCTCTTGGGTAGACTTACGGCGATTGGCAACTAATGTTAAGGCATCGATTTCTGCTAAATTTCGTAACCAGCGCGATCGCTCTAGGCGATTAAGTATGCGAGTAATCAGTTCTGGTTCGACAATCGGTTTGCTAATGTAGTCGTCAGCACCGGCTATAAATACCTGCTGCCTAGTTGTAGTATCGCTGTGAGCGGTAAGAAACAAAATCGGCACTCCGCTCCATCGAGGATCATTCCGAGCAACTTGGCATAACTCTATACCAGTTACTGCTGGCATTTCTACATCTAAAATCACCAAATCTGGCTCACTTGCTACCATAGCGTCCAAAAATCGGAGGGGGTTATCTAGTGTGTAAACCTGAAGTCCCCAAGGTACGAGTAAAGTCTGCAAAGCAGCCAATATCTGCGGATCATCATCCACAATCATGACCGTCGCTTCATGAGAACGAGTACGCCGGAGAATTTGAGTTACCGTTTCTAAAACTTGGTTTGGGGACACAGGCTTTTGTAAGAAACCGCTTGCACCCAAACGAGCAACTTTTACTCGGTCAAGTAAAGAGTTCTTGTGGGTGAGAACTACAATCGGTACAGATAACTGATGGGTGTGAAGTTCTGCTAGTAAAGCTAAAGTATCTTCTTGAGTCTCGCTAGCACTAAAGTCAAGCAGCACAACATCAGGAGAATTTTTAGCGATCAACTCTCTAGCAGTGATTTTATCTGAGGCAGTTGACGATGGTGTAGCGTGCGCGAACCGCACTTGTATTCCCCAACTACTCGTCTGTTTTGCCAACGCCTCGGCTAATTCCTGATCCTGGTTAACAATTAACAGCAAAGGACGCTCATCCACCGATTGATGATGGGAAGGCAGTTCTGGCTGATACTCTAAATTCAACAGTTGTAGTTCTTGGCGCAATCCCCCAACCAATTGTGAGATTTGCTGTTTTGTGGCTGGCTCTAGCTTAGTATTGACTTCCAACAGAGTTTCTATTTCTTGAGCTAGATGAGAACCTGTATCAGATCCAAACATCCCCAGAGAACCCGCCAGTTTATGGGCTTCTGACTTAGCTTTTAATCGCATTTCCTGAGTGAGCTTATCCTGTAACAACATGGCAGAGGCTTGCTCAATCGTCACAATTCGCTCTTCCAATTGCGGTGCTGCTCTCTCCCAGACTTGAGCTACTCCCGTCACCACCTGATTTTTAATTCTGCTGTTCCTGTCTTGCTCAAAAATGTCTGTCTCAAAAGTTGCTCCCAAGTTGGGTGATTTGATCGTTACTGTGTTGAGAGCGTTGCTGCCATTGTCATCACTGTTATGCTGAGGTGCATAGGTTTTAGATTGGGGTTGTTGTTTGCGTCCTCGCTGTCCATTGTCTCTAATGCTTGGAGACTCTAAGTTTCCCTTGTGTACCCCTTGTCTTTCTGCTGGCTTGAGTTTATATCCGATACCGTAAACTGTCTCAATGGGATCTTCTGCGACTCCCACTGCTTTGAGTTTTTGCCTTAACCCTTTCATGTGGGATCTAACTGTATAGTCTGTAGGTGGTTCTTCAAAAGACCACAGATGGTCTATCAGCGCACTACAGCTAAATATCCGGTGACTGTTACGCAGAAATAGCTCCAACAGGCCATATTCTTTAGGAGTTAAATGTAGTAGTTTCCCATTACAAGTAACTTCACAAGTGCTGGGGTCTAGTTGGAGGTTTTTCCACTCTAATAAAGGTGGCAAAGTCGAACCACCCCGACGTAATAAAGCCCGAATCCGCGCCAACAATTCTTGAGAATCAAAAGGTTTGGCCAGATAGTCATCAGCACCAGCATCTAAGCCCGATACCTTATTTATGCTGGTATCTTGAGCGGTCAATAAGATCACAGGTGTTTGATTACCTTGCGATCGCAACCGTTGACAAAAGCTAATGCCGTCAAGCTTGGGTAGCAAAACATCTAGCAAAATCAAGTCATAAGTAAATAACTCCGCTAAATCCCAACCTTCTTGCCCATCCTTGGCCACGTCAAGAGCATAGTGCTGGTTGAGCAAGGATTTGGTAAGTAATTGAACAATGACTTTATCATCTTCAACTAATAGAATTCTCATGGCGGCTCACAACCGCAACTTGTTACTTATGTAATAACAGCCCAAAATGTGAGTAAACGATTTTTGCAACTGATAAATCAAGCCTAGCTTAAATCAAGTGGTTGTTTCACTTAGATTTATAAATGTCAATATTTCCACTTTGATAGTTGAGTAATTACCGTGAAAAATGGTAACTCTGTAAACTATCCGATGACTCAAAAAAAATATTTCTTACGATAGATTTATAATGAAAATTTTTGATAATTGTTAGCTCTATTTTGCTGGGAAAAGATGACTGTTTATAGCTTTTGGTATTTGATGAGATTAGCGATCGCCTGCAACAAAATCTCTGGTTCTAAAGGTTTAGAGATATGCTTTTGGAATCCTGCTTGCAGAGCTTGTTGCTGATTAAAATCACCCGCATAGGCAGTGAGGGCGAGTGCAGGAATTTGACCACCTTGCTCTGGTGGCAACGCTCTCACTTGTCGTATCAGCATATAACCATCCATATCGGGCATCCCAATATCACTAACAAGCACATCTGGCTGCGATCGCCTTAAAATTGCCAATGCTTCAGTTGCATTTGCGGCGGCTGTCACCACTGCCCCAGCCTGCTCTAACAGAAAAGCCACAAACTCCCGTGTATCGATATCATCATCGACAAGAAGAACTTGAACACTGCTTAAATCAACGGATAATTCTGATGATTGCTGATTTTGTCTTTCCTGATTTGGGTTGGATGGCAGTGGCAGTTTGACTGTAAATATTGCCCCCTGCCCTTCCCCTGGACTCTCTGCCTGAATCATACCGCCATGTAGTTCTACTAAGTGGCGCACAATTGCTAGCCCTAAACCCAATCCCCCAAACTTCCGAGTGGTTGTGGCATCGGCTTGACGAAAGTAGTCAAATATATGCGGCAGAAAATCAGCTTTGATACCTTTGCCTGTGTCGCTGACCGTAATTTGGGCGTGAGTGCTATCTTGCTCTAGTCGCACATCAACTCGCCCCCCTTCTGGTGTGAACTTGACTGCATTGGAGAGCAGATTCCATACTACCTGCTGTAAGCGAGCAGGATCTCCAGAAATTTGCGGAATATTTGCATCTAGGGTGTGGTGAATTTGAATCGACTTGGCTTGGGCTGCGAGTCGTACCGTTTCCATTGCCGATACAACGGTTGTAGCCAGATCAACGGTTACAATATTCAGACTGAGTTTGCCCCGTAAAATCCGGGAGACATCCAGTAAGTCTTCAATCAGTTCAGACTGCAACTTGGCATTGCGTTCGATTACGCTCAGAGCTTGAGCGGTTTTGTTTTCGTCTAGCTTGCCAGTCCGCATGAGGTGTGACCAACCTAAAATGGGGTTCAGGGGCGATCGCAGTTCATGAGACAGCACTGCCAAAAACTCATCTTTAATCCGATTCGCTGCCTCAGCCTCAGCCCGAGCTGCTTGCTCAGATGCCAAGCTGCGCGCCAATTCAGCCTGAGCTTGTCGTTGCTCAGTGATATCAACCGCCATTCCTGCCAGTAATTGCTGTCCAGCAGCATCTTTGATGGGGAATTTAAAGGACAGGAAATGGTGTTCGCCATCTTCTAGAGGATTCGTCTCAGCAATTTGCATTGCCTGACCTGTTCGCAGCACAGCTACATCATTGTCTCGAATGGGTTGGGCCACTTCTGCTGCAAAGAAATCAAAATCTGTTTTACCCAACCACTCTGCCAGAGGACGATGGAAAGAATGCTCCACTTGCGGATTAACGTATAGGTAATGCCCTGACTCATCTTTGATAAAGGCATTGACGGGACTGTAATTCATGAAGCTTTGAAATAAGGCTTGGCTGGCTTGTAATTCTTCCTCAGCTTGCTGCCGTTCCATAAATTGCCCAATCTGGCTGCCGAGTGCGCTCATCAGGTGGAGTAAATCGTCATCAGGTTCTTGATAACGGTTACTAAAGCATTCAATCACGCCTAAAATTTCTTGACCTAATGAAACTGGAAACCCAAAGACACTGTGCAGTCGCAAATTACAGGCGATCGCAGCTCTAGGAAAATTAGGGTCTTGAGCTAAGTTGCTAATCCACGCAGGTTGACCGCTTTTCCAGATCCGACCCGGTAAGCCAACACCAGAGGTAAAAGTTATTTCTTGATTTGTCCTCATTAGATCTGCCACATTCATTTCTGGAACAGACCAACTACTGAGATAGCGCATCATATTAGCCTGGGGATCAACCCGCCACAGAAATCCCAGTTGCCAACCTAAACCTTCGCACAGGGACTGCAACACCAATGGCATCACATCCGCCAAAGTGCTGGCTTCAGCCAACACCTTTGCTACTGCATACTGAACTGCAAGGCGTTGCTCGGCTTGTTTGCGATCGCTCAAATCAAGGACAAAACTGATCAAACTTTCAGAATGACTGTGCAGTAAAGCTGCTCCCACAATCACAGGTATTCGCTGTCCATTTTTGCCAATAAATGCTTTTTCGTAGGCTGTATTTTTTCCTTTAGTCAGCAGTTCTTCTATTGCAGGTACATCGCGATCGCGTAAATCTGGCGGTGTCATCTGATCCCAACGCACTCGTCCTGCTAAAACATCCTCTTGGCTAAAGCCTGTCATGCGCAAAAATTCATTATTGGCTTCATGGATAGTTCCATAGATATCGCAAGAAATCACCCCAATGATGTTGGAATCGACTAGACGGCGCAGGCGTGCTTCTGTTTGCTGGAGTTGTTCTAAATTCTGTCGGCTTTGCTGTTGAGCGATGCGTAATGACCCTACTAAAACACTGATCAAACATCCCTGGAACACAAATAGTCCCATCCTAGCCCCACTAGCCACTGTTAGATTCAGGCTCAAGACTGGCTCAAGGAAAAAGTATTTGGCACATAATGTTGAGAAAAATGTGGCTAACAAACCTGGATCTCGTCCTCCATACCAAGCACTAATTGTCACCGCTCCAAAGAAGAGCAGAAACGATGCTTGGGTTAACTGAATGTAAGGATCTAGTGCCAGCATCAATAATGTAGCGATGACCACTAATGCGATCGCCACTCCGTAATTCCAAATTTTCTGCTTGAACTTGAACATCAGGACACGCAGATAGAATCGAGGAAAAGTTCTGATACAGTAATTATGTCAATAAATGCAAATCTAATAAATTACATTAATAAATGTGTCCGAAATATCAGTTTTGGAGTCTCTAATATTTCTTTAAGGTGCTAGTTAAGTAGAGTAAATCAACATACCATTCACTTTATTTGCTGCATCTTGATAGTAATTAACCAATTGTTCAAAATATTCCTGCATAAATTCCAATTCTGTTGCTGCATCTTCCCAATCAACTTTGTAAATGTTGGGTTAGGTTAAGATTGCTCGATCAAATCTCGTTTTAATATTAGCTATGGAAAATTTTGATAACGCTGCTGATATAACTCTTAGAGGATGGTTTAAAAGTCGAAAAGTATACCAATAACCCCTCTCCCAACTTCTCCCCCACAACTGTAGAGACGTTGCATGCAACGTCTCTACATATTCCCCATTCCCTTGTAGGGAATGGGGCTAGGGGGGTTAGGTTTTTAGATTTTGATGTTAGCAATAATACTTTTTAAACATCCACTTACTTTTTCAGGAAGTAAGTAACGCAAATGTCCATCAATTGAATATTCGGATTCCTTAGTTTATTTTATCTATCTGCCAAATTTTGATGGTTTGATCAGAACTGCCACTAGCAAGAATCTTACCATCAAGACTCAAAGAAATAGAGTTAACGGTTTCTGAATGTCCAATTAAAGTTTGTATGGCTTCGCAGGTAGAAATACGCCAAATTTTAATAGTTGTATCTGCACTACTACTAAATAGAGTTTGTCCATCAGGACTGATGGCTAAGGATGTGATTTCTTCGGTGTGTTCAGTTAAGGTGTACAGCAGTTTACCTGTAACTAAATGCCAAATTTTGATGGTTGAGTCAGCACTACCACTAAATAATAACTGTCCATCAGGACTTATGGCGATCGCTTTGACATCACCAGCATGACCAATCAGGGTGCGTAAAGGGTCGCCTGTGCGGGGATTCCATAGTCGGATTTTGGTGTCAGAACTCCCACTAGCGAGGATTGTACCATCGGGACTGATAGCTATGGCGTGAACAGCTGATGAGTGCCAAAGGGTGCAAATGCGATCGCCTTTGTGTAAATTCCAAAGTTTGATTTTGTTACTACCACTGGCTAAAATCTGCCCATCTGGACTAATAACCACAACATTGACTGGTTTTTGATGTCCTAGCAGGGTATGAACAAGTTTACCTGTCTTTAAATCCCACACTTTGACATTACTTCTGGGGTGTTCACAACTCCCCACAGCCAAAAAATCACCGTTAGGACTAACAGCGACTGATGAAACTTCTCCTAAATTCCCGGCTATGGTTTTAATGAAGTTGCCATCATTAATATTCCAGACGTTGATATTCTGGTCTGTACAACCACTGACTAACACCTCACCTTCAGGACTAATCGCTACAGATGTGACTTTACCAGAATGTCCTGTGAGGGTATAACCTAAGCTGGGAGCTTCTAAAGCTCGCTTATGCTTCAGATGTGCGATCGCTGCTAATAGTTTCTCAACATCTAGAATACTTTGTCTATCGTTGACGGTGAGAAAATATTCCTGCAATTTGTGTAAATAGTCCTCATCTTCAATTCTGATGGCTGATTGCATAGCTTCTAGAGGACGAGCGAATTCCTGGAGTGAGACTTGATGCAAATCTAACCAAGTATTGATGGAGTATTCTACCTGTTCCTGTGACCATGTGCGATCGGGCAAATGCACTAAACTCTGAGCTAGTTGTAATGCTAATTCTGGAATCCAGTAAAGTCGCTCTTTTTCTAAAGCTTGGTAAATTTGCTGGTAACTGGTGACAAAGGCTTGTACCGATTGGAAATCAAAATTGTCTTTGAGTAAGGTAGATAGTAACTCTGGCAGTAAAGGTGGTACATCATAATGCACCAAATGATAAATATCCGCTATCCATGCAGCTACCAGACTATGACAAGTTATTAATACTTGGCAAAGCTGCTCGAAATCTTGATGATTAACTTGATATTTTAAATCTAACTTACTAATATCAATTCCTTGGGCTTGCCATTTCTCTGCTTTCTCTAAAATGGCTAAATTAACGACATTATCTTTACCTAATAGGTTAATTGCTGTAATATCTTCCCCTAAAGCTAATAAATCATCGCGGATTTTTTTCCATTCTAAAGCTCGATTTTTAGCTGATTGTTGCAGAATTTCTTTATAGGGTATACGAGAAATAGTTTTATAGTAATAATTTGTTTGACCTAAACCCCAATAAGCAATGCGAAAATTTACATAATCTCCATCATTTTCTGATTCTAAAATCAAAATTGGCTCTGTTTTGAGCATCCCAAACAAAGCTTTGATACTAGATTCACTATGAAAACGTTTGCTATCCCAAGCTCCTGCTAAAAATTCTGTTGGTCTGATGGGATTGTGGAGGGAATAATATTGATTGATAAACGATCTGATTCCTTCCGCTAACATTGTTTCTATCCCAGCCGCTTCGTCTGTTTGCTGGTTAAATTCATCAAATTTGACTTGCGGAGGTGCTAAGAAAATTTTGAGTGGTGTGCGTCCCGAATCAATATGAGATTCTAAAATTTGCGAAGGATATAGTCTTAAAGGCCAGCTATCGAGAATTTTATTGACTTCTGGTAATTTGAGAGCGGTATCCCTTTCTTGTTTAGCTACTTCTAATTGCGTTTCGCGCTGATAAACAGATAATTGCTTTTGTAAAAGCTTTTCTTGCTCAAATCCTGGTTCTCCACTTTTTTTGGGTTTGACAGTATCAGCAATTTCAATAAACGCTTGAATTGCTTGAGGGAATTGGTATTTAGTTATGTCCAGACTTTCTTCGGTTCTCTTGTTGACCAGATTAACAATTATAGGTGCAAATTCTACAACTAATTGAATTAGTAGCCTTAAGCCTTGCTCCATAAGGAGATTCCTGTTAAATCACTCATTTTCATGCTTCGCTTTCAACCTCAGTATTAGTTAGTCAGTAGACATAACCGATACTATCTATTACACTTGCAATAATTTTGCCATCTATCTAAAGTTACCCCTAGATATGGCCTATCCTACTACTTGTGGGAGTCTTTGTGCCATAAGAGTTAATTCTCAAAAAATTAGATTCACAAAAAAAAGAGAAAGATAGAGCATTTGCTTTTGATCTTTCTCTTAAGTTAATTAAAAGCTAATTTTTCCCGACTAGGAATGATTTAAATGAGATTTCGATTAACCTTGATAATTGGAAATAGCTGGGATCAATAAAGATACTAAGGGCTTACTTTTGTCAATAACGAAGCAACATTGATAGTAGACAATTAAAATCGAATTCCTAACTGTCCATTGACTCCTCGTACAGAATTGTAACCAGCACCAACAAAGATGCGATCGCTCGCCTTGACCTGCACACCACCAGACAAAGCTACACCTTTATCTTCAGAATAATATCCCACGCCCACATAAGGGGAAATTACTGGCAAACTGAGAAATTTCAGGACATCTACGCCTGTCGCACCATCTTCACCTGTACCCAACTCTACACCCAAATCTAACGCCCTCGCTCCCACAGCATAGGTTGTATCCCCATCTTTAGCACCGACCGAAACCCAAGGTTGAGGGATGATTTGCGCCGTCACTGGGCGGGGAGCAAATAAAGCTAAACATCCAATTGATGTGATGATGGATTTGATGATAATCGCTCTGTTCATGCTTCTTCCTCAACACTACTTAGCCATTTGGTACAAGGGAGTGACTAACTTGGATGTACAAAAGTTTCTCAGTTTTGCAGAACAGAATACGGTTTTTGGTAGAGTTCACTAAAGAATAATTAGTCTAGTTTTTGCAACTGCGCTACCCTAGGGTCAATAATTTTTTGTCCTAAGCTGTCAAATTTAATGGCTACAGAAACTTTACTACCTGCACCGAAAACGTGAGTTATTTCACCAATCCCAAAGGTTTTATGTAATACTCTATCTCCTACTTGCCAATTGGCTGTAGTTGTTTGTTTACCATTGGTTTGATTAGTCTTAGTGTAAGTTTGTCGAGTTGTCCCCGGATGCGCTAATAATTCTGGGGGTAATTCGTCAAGAAATTGCGATCGCAATGCGGGTTCACGTGAACCATATAAACGGCGTTCCCGTGCGAAAGATAAATGTAGTCTTTCTTGAGCGCGGGTAATTCCCACGTAACACAGGCGACGTTCTTCTTCCAAGGAGGCTGGGTCATTCATGGAACGATAATTGGGGAATAATCCCTGTTCTAATCCCACCAAAAAGACTACAGGAAACTCCAACCCTTTAGAAGCGTGTAAGGTCATCAAAGAAACGGCTGTCTGTCCTTCTTTTAAATTATCTAAATCAGAACTGAGGGCGGTACTTTGCAAAAATGCTGTTAAAGAAACGTCTTCATTCTCTTCTTGAAATTGCAGTACAGCATTATAAAGTTCCTGGACGTTTTGGATTCTGTCTTCGGCTTCATCTGTACCTTGACTTTGCAAATCCTGCACGTAACTAGAATCTTCTAAAATCCCCATGACTAATTCTGAAACTGGGACATTAGCGATTTCATTTTGCCAACGACTAATCATTTGAGCAAAGTTATTTACAGATTTGGCAGAACGTCCAGCTAAAGTATTAACTGAGGTTTCATCACTCAATATTTCCCACAGAGTTGTGTTTAATTGTTGAGAAGCATTAATTAAATTATCAATTGTGGCTTTCCCAATTCCTCGCCGGGGTGTATTGATCACTCGTAATAAACTCACCGTATCTGCTGGGTTGGCTATCGCTCTTAAATAAGCTAAAACATCTTTAATTTCTTTGCGGTCATAAAACTTCATCCCTCCTACAACTGTATAGGGAATTTGATTCCTAACTAATAATTCTTCAAATGGTCGAGATTGAGCATTAGTACGATACAAAATCGCAAAACTGCCCCAATCCAATTCAGGATTTTGGTGTTCTAAAGTGCGGATTTGTCTAATAACAAAATCAGCCTCCGCTAGTTCATCGTCTGCTTTATAACAATAAATCTGCTCGCCTGCTCCCCTTGTTGGCTTGAGGACTTTATCAATCCGTTGGGTGTTATTTTCAATTAATTCATTAGCAGCTTGCAGAATATTTTCACAAGAGCGATAGTTCTCTTCTAACTTCACCATTGTGCGGGTGTCTTCATCTGGCAAACCATCACCAAAATCTTGCTGAAATTCTAGCAAAATTGTAAAGTCTGCCATTCTAAAACTGTAAATTGATTGGTCGGCATCACCCACTACAAACACCGAGCGATTTTGCCAATTCCAGTCACTCTTATTATTTTCACCGTTAGTTCCGAGTAGGCGAATCAAATCATATTGTGTGCGGTTAGTATCTTGATATTCATCAACCAGAATATGGCAAAATTTGCGATGCCAATAACCTAAAATCTGCTCATTTTGTTGAAATAACCTCGTAGGCACAAGAATTAAATCATCAAAATCGAGGGCATTATTTTCTGCTAATTTATCTTGATAACGGTTATAGACATCAGCAATTACGCGTCCACGGTAATTAGGTTGGTCTTGTTCAAACTCTTGTGGTGATAAGCCTTGGTTTTTTGCATTACTGATGGCGTAACGTACGGAACGGGGTTCAAATTTTTTATCATCTAAATTTAATTGTTTGGTGACGATTTCTTTAATCAAACTCTGCACATCAGATTCATCAAAGATAGAAAAATTACGATCCCATTTTCTACCTTTTTCATCTTGGTATTTATCAATATCAAAGCGCAGAATTCGCGAAAATAAACTGTGGAAAGTACCACACCACAGGTCTTTAATAATAGTTTTATAAACGCGCGATCGCAGTTTAGTTTGTTCGTATTCTGGCAGTAAATCTAACCGTTGACCATGTTCTGTCATGGCTAACTGTTCAGCAAATAGCTTCTGAATCCGTTCTTTCATTTCCCGTGCGGCTTTATTCGTAAAAGTTACCGCTAGAATATTTTCCGGTGCAACACGGTGTTTCAGAATTAAGTTAGCAATTCGGTAAGTTAAAGCGCGCGTTTTACCAGAACCCGCACCAGCCACAACTAACAAAGGGCCGCAGTAATGTTCCACGGCTTGGCGTTGGCTGGGGTTTAAGTGGCTAATAAAGTCAATAGTTGTAGTCATGGTGTGAGTATGGGCGTGGGCATGGGGCTTAAAAATACAAAAGTCAAAATTCAAAAGTTAAAAGATTCTTTTCTTTTGCCTTTTAACTTTTACCTTTTTACTTTTTTGTTCCCAATCCCTAGTTTACTCCTGCACTGTCAATGGTAGATGTACTGTAAACGTAGAACCAATTCCTATCTGACTTTGCACCAAAATTTCCCCACCCATCATTTGACAAAAGTGGCGACTGATAGCTAATCCCAGTCCTGTACCACCATACTTTTTAGTGGTGGAAGTATCACCTTGGATAAACGGTTGGAATAGCTGTTGTTGTTGTGTGGGAGACATCCCAATTCCTGTATCGCTCACAGTGAAAGTAATCATTCCCAAAGGAGCTTCCGGTGAAAAGTCTTGTCTATCATTTTTCACAGTAAGCTTGATTTTGCCGTTAGTAGTAAATTTAGCAGCGTTACTTAATAGATTTAACAATACTTGTCTCATCCTAGTTTGATCGGCATACATTGTGCCTAAGTGCGAGTCACAATGGACTTCTAACACATTGCCATTTTTTTCTATGGCTGATTTGACTGTGAGGACAACGTTATTAATTAACGTCATAATCTCAAATGTCTCTGGGTAGAGAGTCATTTTCTCGGCTTCAATTTTTGATAAGTCGAGGATGTCGTTAATTAGTTCTAGTAAATGTCTCCCTGCCGAGTTGATGGTTTCTAAATCAGTGATAAATTCTGTTGATAAGTTGAGGTCAGTTGCATCATCTTGTAGTAGTTGGCTTAAACCTATGACTGCATTTAAAGGTGTGCGTAACTCGTGACTGACGTTAGCCAAAAATCTACTTTTGGCTTTGCTGGCGGCTTCGGCTAGTTCTTTGGCTTGTTCTAGTTCTTTAGTTCGTTCTGAGACTCTTTCAATCAGACGATTTAAAGATTTTGCTAATAAGCCAATTTCGTCTTCGGTGGTGACAGGTGCGCGTAAATCAAAGTTGTGTTTGCGGGCGACTTGTTCGGCGACTTGGGTAACTATGATCACTGGTTCGGCGATCGCACGACTGGTGCGCCATGCGATAATGGCGGCGATCGCTACTGACACCAGCATACTCACCATCACAATTAATCTCTCTACCCCTTTAGCCTGTTCTACATCATTTTGTCTCCTCTGTTCCTGATCTTGTGCTGTTCGTAAAATGTTGCTTAATTTTTCTGATAGCTGGTCTAGCTGCATAGCCGTTTGACCACGCATAATTTTTAATAGCTTGTCTCTTGTTACAGACACCTGCTGTCGATTACTTTCCCTTAAGACAGTCTCTATTTGGGTAACGTAAGATTTCAAGTAGTAGGCATAATCTTGCAACAAAGCCTGTAAGTTAGCACTAGTTGCAGCTAACTTTTGATTAGGTCTGCTAGCAATAAATTTGTCAATTTTTAGCTCTAATTTCTTGGCTCTCTCTACGTTTTGTAAAAATTCGGCTTGTTTTTCTGGCAGTCGTTGCGGGTCTTCTAGAAAGGCCGCCAGATTAGAACTATGCAGTTGTGCATTGATCACTGCATCTTTATAATCACTTAATAGTTGCCGTTGCTCTTGAGCTTGGTTAAATTGTCTGATTTCCCTCCCACGATAGTAATTGGCAATAACTAATCCCGTGAGTGAGCCGAAAAAGCCAATGCCAATCGCCACAAAATAACCATAGCCAATTTTTTGATGTATGCGCCAAGAACTAGCTTTGAGTTTCCCGCGTGAGGGAAATTCTATAGTTGGGAGTTCATCGTTGGTGGATGTCTCTTCTACAGGCACTTTTTCGCTTTCTAAACTGCTTGCCATAGGGATTGGCTGTTGAGTTTGCATCCCTCAAATCTCCTTATACCTCCCCCAACAATCATCAGGTAAGTCTTACTTATACAATCACTGCCAATATTGATCAATACTTCAAATTATCTTCTTTGATTCAGAAATACAATAAAGTGCTTCTCGATAATTGGCACGACTTCCTGACATCTAAATAGTTTTGATACGAATTTTTACACGAATATTTGCTTGTATATGCAATATTGTGTTTAATCAGTTGGCAGTTGACTAAATCTAATTTTTCTGAGAGCTAGTTGTCTTTTCCTCTATTGACGAGATTTTAAATATTGACAGAATGGTGATACTTTACTCTAACCCATTTCTTTTATCTCCTGGCTAATGTCTGAGTAGTTCCCTCAAGCACTTTTGTTAAACCCAATTTCTATCTTAGATACTGATTATCTAAGATGCACCGAAATCCAAGTGGGCTATTTTACTTTACGGGGACTTTTAACTAATTCAGCACAGGAAGACTTAATATCAAACACAAATAGGGAACTTTTCTCTCAACTGCTTTTACTCTAGAGTGTAAGACTAGCTTGACTCAGGAACAAGAGCAAAATTTTTTTCGATGTACAACCCGCCCTATTGATGATACAGCAAATAATATCACCATATACTCAATTTTTTTTGGAGGAATTTTACGGTTGATATCGTTGTCAAACTCAACATCATAGACTGAGAAAACCCTCTGCCCAGAACGTTACTCAGCAGAGGGTTGATTAGCAATTGTTTAAATCTTTTCTTCAGTAGTATTGTGATCTACTTTAAAGCCTGAGCGATCGCAGCTGACATGGCGTGGCTCGCTGCTTGCTTCAAGAATTCTGCCTTATCGGTGCGTTCCCAAGGCAAGTCTAAATCGTTACGACCAAAGTGACCGTAAGCCGCGACGTCCTGATAAAAACGTCCGCCTCTTTCACTTGGTAGGTTACGTAAGTTGAAGGCATGAATAATCCCAGCTGGGCGTAGTTCAAAGTTGTGTTTCACTAATTCCAGCAGGGTTTCATCATCGACTGTACCAGTGCCGAAGGTATCCAGGAAAATACTTACAGGTCGTGCTACACCGATGGCATAACTCAACTGTACTTCGCATTTTTCTGCTAACCCAGCCGCTACGATATTTTTTGCTACATAGCGGGCTGCATAAGCGGCAGAGCGGTCTACCTTAGTAGGGTCTTTACCAGAGAAAGCACCACCACCATGTCGTGAATAGCCACCATAGGTATCGACAATAATTTTGCGTCCCGTCAGACCAGAATCCCCTTGAGGCCCACCAATCACAAATTTGCCAGTAGGGTTGACAAGAAAGCGTGTTTCTTGATCTGGTTTAATTTCCAAGTCGCCAAACACAGGTTCAACCACAGCAGTCCATAAGTCTTGTTTGATTTTGGCTTGCACTGCGGCTTCATCAGTGATATTACCGATGGTAGCTGTGTGTTGGGTGGAAATCAGAATGGTATCAATACCGACAGGACGACCGTCTTCATAAATGACGGTGACTTGGGTTTTACCATCAGGACGTAAGTAGGACAAATCACCAGTTTTACGGACTGCGGCTAGTCGGCGAGCAATGCGGTGAGCTAAACTCACAGGCAAGGGCATCAATTCTGGGGTTTCGTTACAAGCAAAACCAAACATGATCCCTTGATCACCAGCTCCGATAGTATCAAATAGTTCATCACTATCTTGCTGGCGGGTTTCTTGGGCTGTGTTCACACCTTGAGCAATATCTGGTGATTGTTCATCTAATGCAACAATCACACTGGTGCTGTTAGCAGAAAAGCCGTTATCTGCATCAATGTAACCAATTTCCGCGATTTTTTTGCGAGCCACATTGACATAATTGACGTTGGCTTTGGTGGTGATTTCACCAGTAATTAACACTAAGCCAGTATTCACAACTACCTCAGCCGCAACTCTGCTAGAGGGGTCTTGTGTGAGTAAGGTGTCCAAAATCGTATCAGAAATCTGATCACAGATTTTATCAGGATGACCTTCGGTGACTGACTCGGAGGTAAAGAGGTAACGTCGGGACAATAGAGTATTCCTCCTGTGAAAGTATTTTCACTGACCAAAATTTCAAACTTTAGTGCAGTTACTAATTACTGAAATCATAACAATATTGACACATTCAGTAGTTACTTTCCGTGAACTAGTTATAAAGAAGGTAAAAACCAAGAGTTGAGGTATTTAACCACACAGACAAGCAGGCGATGGACTTTACCTCGCCCTAGGCGATCGCTCACCAGCGGTATTCTGTGAATAATCGCTCATTTTGTAAGCAAGATTACATTTTTACTAGGGAAATTACAGTAAGTTGTAGCTATATGTATAATTGCCCATATATCTACAAAAAAAGGGGTACGTAAAAGTACCCCTTCAATTTTTGACACAAACACTGCTGTTTTAAACTTGAACTGCTAACTGGGCTTCTTTCGATGTTAAACGCTCGTAGGCAGCACGCATTTTCAAACCTGTTAACACTTGGAATAAGCCAGTACCGTTATTAGAACCGGGATATTCACGGTGTTGTAATAACAGATGGGTCATTTCACCTTGGTATTTGGTGGATGTATTACTGAGGTGGTTTTCGATGTAGATAACTTCTTCTAGGTTATCAAATTGTCCATCGACTTCCAACACGGAGACATAACGACCGTAGTAGACATCAGATCCATAGTATAATTGCATACCTGGGTAAGAACAGGTTAACTTACGTCCACAAGGAGTCCACTGAATTGTTGAACCTTCATCAAAGAGGTATGTTGGCTCAAAACCTTCTTTGCCTTCCCGTTGTAGCATCCGCACTCGTAACACTTTACGCTCTGTGTCGTTTTTAATCAGGTTGGTAGGCAATACTTGGAGAACTACATCCGCAAATTCTCTTTGGGGTTCGATGTATTTTTGGAAATCAGGTTTGCGAGAGTTGATGGCGGCTAAGACATCTTCGTAGCGATGGCCTCTTTCTGCCATATCTCGTTGAATTTTCCAGGCGATTTTTACTTCATCGCTGATGTCGAAGTAAACGCTAAAATCAAGCAGCGATCGCACCCGTTCATCATACAAGGGGTGTAGACCCTCAACCACAACAATGTGATTTGGTTCTACGATTTCAGGTGGATCGATCATGCCGGTTTCGTGGTTATAAATCGGCTTATTAATTGATTGACCTTCTTTCAGAGCTTTGATTTGCTCATACATGAGGTCAAAGTTGTTAGCTCTGGGGTCAAGTGCTGTGATGCCAGTTTCTTTACGTTGTTTGCGATCCAAGCAGTGATAGTCATCTAAACAGATAACTGTCATAAACTCTTCGCCAAACAAGTCTATCAACCGACGCAAAAACGTAGATTTACCGCACCCAGAGTCTCCGGCTACTCCAATCAGTACCACGCGTTCCGGCTTACTTGTCATAAATCTCCTCTAAATACTAAATGTGTCAATCAATAAATTTTTCACAGCAGAATGTGAAGCCAGGAGTTACCCGTTTGGTTTGTCCTGCGTTCTTGCTACTCAGCCACATTTGACATTCTCCCAAAATTACACTCAGGAGATTCTTGCTTCTACTCCTCTTGACGATGACTAAATCCTGCATGAACTTAGTCTTCGCTAGACCGAATCCACAAGCGTTTTAGTTTTGCTTCCACTGGCTGCCTGACAGCAGAAGGTTGCTCAAGTTTATTTACTTTTTTCGTCCTCTTTTGACAATACCTAGCAGACTGACTGACAACTATAATAAATGCTGCCACTCTTTCTGAGTATCTTGCTGTGGACGAATGCTAAGTATTTAATCCTAGTGATATAGCTGATTTTAACAGAATGATGTAACCCATACAAGATTTACTCCCAAGAAACACAGGTATTAGGGAGTGGGGTTTATGGGAGAACAGATTGACTTAATTGCTCAATACCCAAAGGCTTGATATATTATCCCTGTTGAGTTTAAACTGACTCAATATAAATATGGTTGGTATCAGACATCCAAGAAAATTTGTGTTCTGTTGAGGCAATCAAGGCTGAAAGTCGTCTTTACAAAAGGCATCAGTGATTTTTCATTAATAGAGACTGATGAGTTTGTGGAAAAATTTCCCAAACTATGCTGTAAATACTGGCAGCACAAAAGAAAAGATTAAATTGACTCATTATTAACATTATCCCCAAGACTTATCCTCTAACTTAGAAGGTGAACAGGTGTGTTTATTACTGAAGCCTCCGCATCCTTGGTGAGTGTGTTAATGCTGGGCATTATTTAATAGTGCCACTTTCTCAAAACCCTAGTTTTAGGAACACGATATCCGATAAACTAAAGCTAGTTTGCGATGGGAAAAGTTTTTTTTGAGAAACGGTTAAGTAAATATCGGAGTGGTAGAAAGAATGTACAAACAAGGTGCTTTTGACGGTGCTGCCAATGGAGAATCAGGTAGCCGCATCTTCGTTTACGAAGTGGTGGGTCTGCGTCAGAGTGAAGAAACTGATCAAACGAACTATCCTATTCGTAAAAGTGGCAGTGTTTTCATCAGAGTGCCTTACAACCGCATGAATCAAGAAATGCAGCGTATCACTCGCCTAGGCGGTAAAATTGTTAGCATTCAACCCGTGAGCGGGCTACAGCAACTCAATGGTAAAGCCACACCTGTAACAGCGACAAGTGAAGTAAAAGGCTTCGCTCCAAAACCAGCTGAAGAACAGCAGAAGAATAAGGATAACAAAGGCAACACCATGACTCAAGCGAAAGCCAAAAAAGCCCACGCTGACGTTCCTGTAAACACCTACCGCCCCAATGCGCCATATATTGGTAAGTGTATTTCTAACGAAACGTTAGTTAAAGAAGGCGGGATTGGTATTGTTCAGCATTTGAAATTTGACCTTTCTGGTGGCAACTTGAAGTACATCGAGGGTCAAAGTATTGGTATTATTCCTCCTGGTTTAGACAAAAACGGCAAGCCAGAAAAACTGAGACTATACTCCATTGCATCAACTCGTCACGGCGATGATGTCGATGATAAGACAGTTTCATTGTGCGTCCGTCAGTTGGAATACAAACATCCCGAAACCGGTGAAACAGTCTACGGTGTTTGCTCTACGTACCTAACTCAGTTACAACCTGGGGATGAAGTAAAAATCACTGGCCCAGTCGGTAAGGAAATGCTGTTACCCGATGATCCAGAAGCCAACGTCATTATGATGGCTACTGGTACAGGTATTGCTCCCATGCGTGCTTACCTGTGGCGGATGTTTAAGGATGCAGAAAGAGCTGCTAACCCAGAATACCAATTTAAAGGATTCTCTTGGTTGATTTTTGGCGTTCCTACAACTCCTAACATTCTATATAAAGAAGAATTGGAAGAAATGCAGCAGAAGTACCCCGATAACTTCCGCTTGACCTGCGCCATCAGCCGGGAACAACAAAATCCCCAAGGCGGTAGAATGTACATCCAAGACCGTGTAGCAGAACACGCTGATGAACTGTGGCAGTTGATCAAAAACGAAAAAACCCACACATACATCTGCGGTTTACGTGGTATGGAAGATGGTATTGATGCTGCTTTGACTGCTGCTGCTGCTAAGGAAGGCGTAACTTGGAGTGACTACCAGAAGGAACTCAAGAAAGCTGGCCGCTGGCACGTTGAAACATACTAATTTGGTCATTAGTCATTAGTCATTAGTTGATTAGACTAAGGTAATTGACACAAGATAATCTGTAGGGTGGGTAAATAATCCACCCTACAATTTTTTGTATAAATAAATAGCTGAGACTAGAGCAGTCATATCAATTCAAAATTCAAAATTCAGAAAGCCAGATGTGGCAAGGGTTTTTAAGTTTATATCTGTTGCCGAATTTTAGGAAATTGATATAAGCACTCTGTACTTAGCAATTCATATAGAGTTTGGGGATAATTTTGTGGGTGTAAAGCTGGGAATTTTAGGATTAGGTACGGTTGGAACAGGGACGGTGAAGTTGCTACAAGATGCAGCTGGTCGTCACCCATTGTTACAAGAGATTGAAATTTATCGTGTGGGAGTCCGATCGCTCGATAAACTTCGTGAAGTACAATTACCTGCACAGATCATCACTACAGATTTAGAGTCGATTGTCAATGACCCGGCAGTAGATATTGTAGTCGAGGTGATGGGGGGATTAGAACCGGCGCGATCGCTAATTCTACAAGCCTTAAAAAACGGTAAACATGTTGTTACCGCCAATAAAGCCGCAATTTCTCGCTTTGGGGCAGAAATTTTCACCACTGCCAATCAAGCGGGTTTATACGTCATGCTAGAGGCGGCTGTGGGCGGAGGGATTCCTGTAATTCAACCCTTGAAGCAGGCTTTAAGCGTTAACCGGATTCATACCGTTACTGGCATTGTTAACGGTACAACTAACTACATCCTGACACGGATGCAAACTGAGGGCAGTGACTTTGCTGATGTGTTGGCGGATGCTCAACGCTTAGGTTATGCGGAAGCTGACCCTACGGCGGACGTTGATGGTTTGGATGCGGGGGATAAAATTGCGATTTTGGCATCCTTAGCTTTTGATGGCCGGATTCATTTAAAAGATGTCCATTGTGAGGGGATTAGGCAAGTTAGTAAAACAGATATTGCCTATGCCGAAAAATTGGGATTTGTGATTAAATTACTAGCGATCGCGACTAATCACGTTAGCGATGCTACCCAATTATCCATCAGAGTGCATCCTACCTTTGTACCCAAAGCGCATCCTTTAGCAAGCATTAACGGTGTATACAACGCCATTCTTGTAGAAGGAGAACCCATCGGACAAGTGATGTTCTTTGGCCCTGGTGCGGGTGCGGGAGCTACTGCTAGTGCTGTGACTTCCGATATTTTGAGTTTAGTAGCAGCCTTGAAAAGTAATACTGCCACACCGAATCCCCTGTTAACTTGTAGACATGAGGATTACTGCCCAATTGCTCCTATTACAGACCTCGTAACTAGATTTTATGCGCGATTCCTCACCAAAGACCAATCGGGAGTGATTGGTAAATTAGGGACTTGCTTTGGTGATCATGGCGTAAGTATAGAGTCAATTGTGCAGACAGGCTTTCAAGGAGAACTAGCAGAGATTGTAGTTGTTACCCATGATGTGAGGGAAGGTGATTTTCGCCAAGCTGTGGCAGAAATTCAGAGTTTAGCAGCAGTGGATAGCGTTCCCAGCATCTTGCGAGTGTTGTAGGTGGGAATTGGGAATTGGGCATAGGGGAAGCAGTGACGGGTAAGCAGGGGTTTCCTCACAGGTGGTTTTTATGCTTTGCCTATAAGACACTGTTTTAGGGTGTAAGGGTATAGGGGAGGCAGTTGCGTGGGCGGGTTTCCCGACTTGAGCAAACTGCCGTGTGTAGGGGTGGATGAAAATATGATTCTGTCGTTGGTTTGATAGTCATCACTCACTGCTCTATCAACAACCTACATCTGTCAGGCAGGGGTCTTCCCCGAAGTTCAGAGCGGAGGTTTCCTCCGCTCTGACTTCTTCCCAAGTGGAGCAAATGCTGTCATTGGAGTAAAATCTTCCCTGCTTCCTCTGCTTCCCATTCCCCGAAATCACTTTTATTTTGAATTAACTATGACAAAACCTCCTGCTGATCAAGATTCATCTCCATCAACAGCCCTGGGCTTTGATGAATTTATTGGGATTTTTGTGGCTTTCCTCACTGTTGGAGGAATTTTGTTTTGGTCATTTTCTCGGCAGGAATCTGGCTGGAACTTAAACGGTATATTGTCTTTAGACACAGCTGTGCCTGGTGTGGCAACTAATCCTCCTTCACCGTTATTGACTCCACAGTTACGACCGGATGCAGGAGATAAATTGAATGACGTACCATTTTCTCCAGAGGCGGATTTAGTTGAGCCTCCGGTTACTTCCTCTCCTAGTTTGGAGGAAACACCAACGCCACAATCGCCTGTGAAGTTACCGCCAGCGGCTTTATCTTTATCGGTAGAGTTAGATTCTGCTCAAGAGTCGCCATCTTTACCTTTGGTGACTCCTTCAGAACAGAAATCTACGATTCCACCACCAATAGCTTTTAATGATGTACCTGCTAATTTTTGGGCGGGAGATTTCATTGATGTTCTGTCTGCCCGCAAAATTATCAAAGGCTTTCCCGACTATACTTTTAGACCAAATCTACCGGTGAGCCGTGCAGAATTTGCTGCTATTTTACAACAAGCTTTTAACCAAGAAGCCAAGGCGACTGCTACGTCTTTTCAAGATGTCCCGCCAAAATTCTGGGCCAAGCCAGCCATTAATCACGCCATTAGCACTCAATTTTTAAAAGGTTATCCAGGTAAAACCTTTCAACCACAACAAAAAATTTCGCGATCGCAAGTTCTAGTCGCCTTAGCCAGTGGGTTAAATCTCCAACCACCAGCTAATCCCACTCAAGCTTTAAGCATTTACCAAGATGCTCAGGATATCCCGAAATATGCTGTTGCTAAGGTAGCGGCAGCTACAGTTAATGGTTTGGTTGTCAATTACCCTGATGCCAAAGTTTTAAGCCCTAATCAAGCTGCTACCCGCGCCGAAGTAACGGCGATGATTCACCAAGCTTTGGTATTAACTGGAAAAGTAGAGAAAATTCACAATGCCAAGTTTCAGATAAAGTCAAGCCCTTAGTTCATAGCTTGGGTAAAACACACTGAAACTCAACACATAAAAATGGTCAAGCTTTTTGGCTTGACCATCCATATTTTAGTATTTCTACCCTGTAGTAGCTGTCAGTAGGTGATATCTAATCGAATCAGATATCAGTTTTCTGAACCATCTTGACCCACTACTTGGGACTTCAGGGTTGTGATTTCATTGTTTAACTCTTGTCTGGTTGAAGCTTTCAGTAAGTAGCGGTAAACAAACCAAGCAGAGTATCCAATTCCAATCAACTCAAAAGTGGGTGCTACTAAAGGAATATCATTCAAAGCGTCTAATACAGCCAACAGTACTCTGACTGCAACCAATGATCCGACAATTAAGCCTACGCTTACTAAGGGTTGTTTGTATTGATTAAAGAAATTGCCTACATAATCAGGCAAGCTTGCTAAAAATTGAGAAACTTGTTCTCCGTATTTTACCCATTGCTCTTGAGACTGTACAGGAGGCTGGAGTTTAGTAATAGTTCCTGTTTGGTTGTTGATATCTGGCATTGTTGTCTCTTTGGATTGGGTTTGGGCGAATTCCGGTTCTTGCATTTTCACTTCCATAAATTTGACAGTTGAGATTCTCTAATCCGGACAATTACAACCAAAAGGCTGTTGATTAGGTAATGCACTCTTGCATCCCACTGAGTTGGGAAATAGGTTTTTATGTCCTATCACCATAGTTGCCCCATAGCATCTACTGCATCAACTACAAGGTAGACAGTCAGTAGGTGGATAGAAACCAGAAGGCTACAGGATGTCATAAAATCAGCGGCTTTCTGAGTTCTGCTGTCGTGAATCAACTGGAATCCTCAGGTTGTCATTATCCTAGGCTGTGTCAGTTGCTCATCATCGTACTTAAAAATAAAGTACAGATCATGCAAAAATCACTCCACCTCTCATTTATATAAGCACAAACGCTGATTTTATCTGAATATTAAAGCTATCTTAAGCCGTGTTCGTCAATCAAAGTATTGATTCTTGATGGCAACACTTCATAAAAATTAGAACTTTTAGGCGAGAAGCGGTAGAATCTTGGCAGATATTATCCAAGCATTTGAAATACTCACTGGGCTATATCCCCTACGCACTAAATCAATTGACTGCCTGATAGTATTTAAGTACTATATCCACCGCTAATATTAAAACTGGTCAGTAAGTGTATAGTAATAACTTTACTCCTCATGCTTGTATGCACTGAAGTGCTGACTACAAACACCTTAGTCGTAATGCGATCGCCATTTGAAGCGGACACATTTAATATGTTGGCTGATCACTGATTGAAATCTGAAGTTTGAATACTTTGAGAGATATGTGAGAGATTAGATTGGCTAACACCCAACTCTCTCACTTCATCTTTTGTTTCTTAAAATTTAGCTGACTCGGTTCACCCTAATCCCAATCAGGAATTACTTGTCCTGCTTCGCCACCTACACCGATCGCAGTGTTATATATTTCTGCATCAGTGATTGTCAGATTTTCCATTGATGCTTGATACACATTGGAATCGAAAACATGAGCGCGAGTCATGTTGGCGTTGTTGAGGTTGGCTTTTTTGAAGTTGACGTTGGTGAGAAAGGAGGCTGTGAGATTCGCTCCTTTCAAGTTGGCGTTAGTCAAATCAGCACCTTCGAGGTTAGCTCCCGACAGGTTAGCACCAGTTAGATTTGCTCCTCGTAAATCTGCACCGATTAAGTGCTGTCCGCTGAGGTTCATGCCTGATAGATTACACCCTACGCATTCCCCAGTCGATAATAGTTTTTGCAAGTCTTGTGGATTCCCAGCCTTGACTGAATTTACAAAAAACAGGGGAGTGGCTAAGGCTACAGCTGCTAATAGCTTGAGTTTCATAATTTTCCCCCTTTCTCCTTCATTAACGTCCGTTCTTTTCCTCACATTTCTATTATCTCACTAACTTTCTAAACAATGTTGATTTAAATCACAATTTGCTTGTCTAGATTAAAGGTAGATTAGTAAGACTAGAATGTTGACTATCTAAGGTTTTTAGCTATTTTGTATCTATGAATTAGGCATAAATACTTGATTTAATTTAATATTAATTCTTTTGAAGAGAATGTATCAATAGATATATTTTCATAGGGAAAATTATTCAGCATTTACCTATGTAAAAATAGCACTCATACTTTAGACAGATATAAGTATATCAAAAAACTAAGTATTCTCGCATATACTGATTAACTAGCTCCGGTTTTTCTTGTTGAACCCAATGTCCACAAGCGGGAATATACTTAATTTGGAGATTATTCACATAGTCGTTGGTGTTGTAAGTGAGTTCCTTCCCTAATGCAGTATCATTTTCACCCCAGATTATCAGTGTAGGAATTTCTAAAATACCCCAATTTTGCGAGGATATCAGACCAGAAAAAATATTACGGTAATAGTTCAACATAGCTGTGAGTGCGCCAGTTTTAGCAGCCGATTGTTGATAAGCAGCAATATCATCTGGAGTGAATGCTATTTTATTAACTGCTGTGTCTGGAATGATTTTAGCGATCGCCAAACAATTATTAGCTTTGAACAGCAATTCTGGTAGCCAAGGTAGCTGAAATAAGAAGATATACCAACTACGAAGTAACTGTTGGGGAGTGAATAAACCTTGGGTAAATTTAGCAGGGTGAGGCAAATTGAGAATAATTAAACGCTCTACCATTTCAGGATGGGCGTAGGCAAAATTCCAGGCGATCGCACCACCCCAATCATGCCCAACTAAAATACAACTATCGTGTCCTAATCCCTTAATTACTCCTTCAATATCTTGAATAAATTCATCCATGACATAGGCTGATTTACCTTTTGGCTTATCACTATCGTTATAGCCACGCAAATCCAGCGCAACCACCTGAAAATCCTGGGCAAATTCGGGGATTTGATGCCGCCAAGAATACCAAAACTCAGGAAATCCATGTAACATCAGCATCAAGCGTCCTGTTCCTTGGGTGACATAGTGCAGTTTCACCCCATTAGTATTGATATATGCGTGCTGCCAAGAATTCTGAACCACAGACATAGGTTTTATGTTGGCAAGAATGTTAATTAATTATCTAACAAGGTACTAGTTCAAACATCTACTCAAAGGATTGGGAATGGGGCATTGGGTTTCCCTACTCCCCCTGCCCTCTTATCTGCAACACTATGGAAATACGCGGTGTCTGGTTAACTACTACTGATAGTCAAGTTCTGCGTTCACAGCACAACATTGCTGAAGCGATGGATTTTCTGGCTACCACAGGGTTTAATGTTGTCTTTCCTGTGGTGTGGAACAAAGGTGTGACGTTATACCCCAGTCAAACAATGCGACAAACTTTTGGAATAGAAATTGATCCTTTGTCTGTTGGGCGTGACCCTTTAGCAGAGATAGTGAAAGAGGCGAGGCAAGTTGGGTTAAAAATCATCCCTTGGTTTGAATATGGTTTTGCCAGTTCCTACAATTTAAACGGGGGCTTACTTTTACAGCAAAAACCAGAATGGGCAGCCCGTGACTCTCAAGGTAATCTATTAAAGAAAAATGGTTTTGAGTGGTTGAATGCTCTTGACCCTGAAGTCCAAGCATTTTTGATGAATTTGGTGCTGGAGGTGGTCAATAATTATGATGTAGATGGCATTCAAGGAGACGATCGCTTTCCCGCTTTACCCAGTGAAGGCGGTTATGATGCCTACACTATCGGCCGTTATCAGCAAGAATTTCATCGCCAACCACCACAAAACCCTAAAGATAGACAATGGCTACAATGGCGCGCTGATATTTTGACAGAATTTTGGGCGCGACTATACCAGCAAGTCAAAGCGGTTAACCCTAACTTGTTGGTGTCCGTTGCTCCTAATATCTATGATTGGGCTTTTCAAGAATACCTGCAAGATTCCCCCACCTGGTTAAACCGGGGAATAGTGGATATGATTCACCCACAAATTTATCGGCGGGATTTTTCCAGCTATCGCGCGATCGCCGATAAACTAGTGAAAGAACAATTTACAGATGCGACTTTACCAAAGTTAGCCCCAGGAATTTTGCTGAAGTTGGGGTCTTATTGCATCAGTCCAGAATATTTGGTGCAGATCATTGAGTATAATCGCCGTTTGGGTATTCCAGGCGAAGTATGCTTTTTTTATGAAGGCTTGCGAGAAAATAATCATGCCTTAGCTAAAGTCTTACGAAATCACCCCTATGCTCAATCAGCTTCATTTCCCTCTCTCAGTGATTTAAATACAGCTAGTAGTGTCAGCAAACAACAGCAGAATCATCAGGGTTGGCGGAACTTTTGGCAAAATTTGTGGCATTAGGATGACTTTTGCATAACTTTTCAACATTACATTGATAAGTTTACAAAGCAAAAGACGAGTGAGAGTGGTATATACACTATCACAACTAAAACAATTATTGAGCCATGCAAGCTATTCAAGATTATCTGGTAGAAAAGCAAAATCAATTCGCACAACATTCTCTCTTTAAAAGACTGCTAAAAGAGCAATCTTTGCAAGAATTTGCCTCCTTATCTGCTCATTTGAGCTTTTGGGTAATGTCATTTCAGGATTTACTGCGACTGAATGAAGAGCGAATCACTAATATTGAAATTCGCAGTATTGTGCGTCAGCATCGATTAGAAGATATCGGTCATGAACAGTGGTTCTTGAAAGATATGAACCAAATGAAGTGTCCAGTCATAAATCTGCGATCGCTTTACAGCCATAATCATGCTACTACCCGTGAGGCGACATACGCACTGATGTCAGAAGTTTTTCAAGCACATAACGATTATGAACGCATTGCTCTATTGTTAGCTTTAGAATCTGCAGGTCATGTATTCTTCGGATTCACCGTCGATTTTGTAGAAAATCTTGGTTACTCTACTAGCCTAGTATATTTTTCTCATCACCATCTTGAGTGTGAGCAAGACCACGAAATATTTGAGCAAAAGATTGCAGAATATATTGCAAATATTCAACTTAGTCACAAAGAGACGCAGGACATATTAAATATAATTGATCGTGTTTATAATGCTTTCACTCTTATGTTTGATGGCTTGCAAATTGTCATAGACTCAAATATTAAATCTAGAAAATTACCTAGATTAGCACTGGTATGATGTATGATTTTCCTGTTGTTGGTGTTTGAGTAAACAATCAAGGAAAATATTTGTGAAATCTCGCTTACCTATAGAACAAATCATCAAAATTCTACAACAGGATCTACCCACACTGTTTGAGCAAGATATTTCTTATGACATATACACTGCAGATATCTACTTTCAAGACCCAGTAAATAAATTTAAATATAAATTCAATTATCGCATTATCTTTTGGACGTTGCGATTTCATGCTCGGCTATTCTTTACAGAAATCTACTTTGACTTACATGAAGTGTATCAGTCAGACCCAGATACAATTATAGCCAAATGGACTGTCAGAGGCGTGTTGCGTGTTCCCTGGAAAGCACGAATTTTCTTCAATGGCTATTCAACCTATAAACTCAACCAAGATAATTTAATTTACGAACACATCGATACTTGGGATCGTTCTCCTAGAGAAATTCTTCAACAGTTTTGGCAAAAAGGGGAAGACGAAATTTAGTAATTATTCCATACAAGTTACAGACGATAGTGAATAGGTAAGGAAAGTAATTCTCTTATTTTTTACTAATGCGTCGCTGTACTAGCTCACAATTTATAGACAATCGCCTATAGAGCTTAAGATGTCAATATACAGCCGTAAAGTTTAATACTATTTTAAGCAAGTTTAAAAAAACCTGAATTACTTCTTTTAGCTAGTGAGGTCAATGTAACGGTTAATTTAGGAAGCTGTTATGTATAATTTATAGCGTTATAATAACAACTGGCTACTAGTCAAAAATACGAGTAAAGCAATAAACATGGTTGAGTGGCATTGACTGTGGAAATATTGGCAATAATATGACTCAAAAATCTAGTCAAATAAGAAATCGACAGCAGGAATACTGTTGTTTATAGTGTTACTCGTCAATAGGCTAGGAAATCACTAAGAAATCAAATCAATAACCAAAGGAGAAGGAGACGCATCTATGCCAGATACTGCTGTAGAATTTCCTAATTTAGAAAAATTTCAATCTACTAATAGCACTGTAAAATTTACTGAAGCTGATCCTGAAATTATTAAAGAAATTCAAACCTTACTCAATACCAAAGGTTTGTATAAAGGTAAAATTGATGGTGTCGTAGGCGAACTAAGTCAAAAAGCGTTTGCAGAATTTAAAGAAAGTGTTTGGCTAGACTCTCCCGATATGTTGGGGCCGACTACTGCATCCACTTTATTGGAGATTGCTGAAAACCATCAAACTAATGAAGAACAAACTCAACAATTAAAACCATTACCACCATCAACTTTAGGTAGTAAAACTGGACGTTCTTTAAAGTTGGTAACAGGAGAATTAGTTTATGAAAATGAACTGATAGTGACTGGAATTCCTCTCACTTGGGGGGAAATTACAAAAGGATGTGATCCAGAACGCAACCCAGAATCCAAAACAGTAATTAACAACATTATCAAAGCAGCTAAAGGCTTTGGCAAAATTCGTGATAAATATGATAGTCCAATTTCTATCAATTCCGCCTATCGTCCGCCATCCGTGAATCGTCGCATAGGCGGCGCACGCTATTCTCAACATATTAATGGTTTAGCCCTTGATATTTGTCCTGTAGATGGTAACTTTAGCAGGCTGTTACAAATTTGCCGTGCTTCTGATTGCACAGGACTAGGTAGAGGAATGCACAAAGGTTTTATTCATTGCGATTGGCGGCCAGGTGGTCGTGTGGTTTTTGATTATCCTTAATTAGTCAGAGTATGGGGGTGTAAGTGTTGAAAACGCTTACACCCCTATATATTTGGCGATCGCTAAAATAAATTTACTGCACGAAGAACTAACCAATATAAAATACCTAACTGCGATCGCCTTCGGTGGGGTATAGCCCATCGCACCTGTTGGCATTTTTCAGGCGATGTCTAGGTTAGTTATGAACAACTTGCAACTCAAATGAATCTATTGAGTTCCTCAGTGCTTATTTAAGAGAATAAATTGGCTCAAGTAGAGAGCGATCGCACTTATTGGTATTTTGCAGGTGATCTCTTTTAACACATACTATTAAATATAGCTGGCTGTAATGGGGAAAGTGATTACAGTTTCCAATTTGTCAAAATGAAATTACATTAGCTTGTTAGGTTTTAAAAATGTATCTTGACTTCAGCGCAATAAAAACAGGTGAGGATTTTGAATTATTATGTGAAGATTTACTCGAATGTATCGGGTTTGAAATAGAGTCTAAACCTGCTCGTGGGCCTGACCGTGGAAGAGATATTATTGCATCTCAAACCTTGATTGATGGGCTTGGAATCAAGGATAAGCATAGATATTTAATTGAATGTAAGCATTATGCTGTGAGTGGGAAATCTGTTCGAGAAACTGATATTGGTAATCCTATCCCAAAAATGAGTACTCATTCTTGTGATCGATACCTACTAATTACTAGCACGGTACCTAGCGAAAACGTCCAGGCTCAGTTAAGTGCAATTAGTAATGCAGTACCTACATACAAAGCAACCATTTGGTCAAAAGGAGACTTGAGAAAGTATTTAAACAAATACCCAGAAGTTATAAAACGCTACTTTAAGCCGGAAAGTAATTTTATCAATACTCATCTAGAAGAAGTTGTAAAAACTTTTAAGGAGTATATGAGATTGCCTGATAAGTTGAGTAATATTAAAAAACTATTACTGCAAAATCCTCAGATTCTTCCAATAGAAGCATATATGTCTTCCCATTACGAGTACCGTAATGAAATTCAATTTCCAGATGGTAGAATGATAGATTGTTTTGCAGTTCGTCCAGATAGTGGTGGTATTAGAGGTTATATGTATTATCTGGGTTCACCCTATGAAGACCCATTTACAGATTCAGGACAGCCTAAAAAAGAGCTAAAGTTCCTACTTGATTCAGCATATAATCATACTAGTTTAGCTATTCAAATATTATCTCAGGAACACATACTTCATCCTGCAATCATTATGGGACAAGATTCAGCAGGTATGAAAAGAAAGTATTTTGCCCAGCGAAGAATGAGGGGGTTTGGCCCATATGCTGAACTTAATATTTATATAATTGTTGGACAGCGTGCTTATTATAATGAAATGTATGAAATAAATAGGCTTTAGTGCCTCATTGAATGGAAGGAAAAACTTTCAAAGTATTACGAATTTGCTATGCGAGGTTGTAATATAAAAATTGATATTTTAAGTTATAGTCGCCTTCTTCAAAAATCTATCTGAATGAAATTTTCAATTTGATCCCTACTTTCAGCCTAGTATCATCACTAAATGGAATAATCAAGTATCAGTTATCAGTAATGATAAAACTGATAACTGATAACTGATAACTGATTTAAGCAGTACGAAAACGTGCAAGTTCTTCGCCTGTCTTCGCATCATGGGCATGAACAGTACACACCAGACAAGAATCAAATGATCGCGCAACGTGTCCCACTTCCACAGGATCGGTAGGATCTTCAATCGGTGTCCCAATTAAAGCTTCCTCAATGGGGCCGCGGATACCATTACTATCACGGGGGCCGACGTTCCAAGTAGTAGCAGCGATGACTTGGTAATTCTTAATCTTGCCATCTTCTATGTCTACCCAGTGACACAAAGAACCCCGTGAAGCTTCCGTTGCACCCCAACCGCGCCCATCTTTTTCCTTGGGTTTGATATACCAGGGATCGTTTAAGACAAACTCACGCAAACATCTTTCCGCTTGGCGGTATAATTTGACAATTTCGTGGACACGTGCAAGCTGACGCACATGAATACTAGCACCACCCATTTCTTTGAAGACATCCAGGATGAACCCGTCGTAGTGTTGCCAAGATTCACCATGCTGACCACCTGCGACTAACTGACGCGCCAGGGGGCCGACTTCCAAGCGGCCGAAATCTTCATGTAATACCGCAGTTGCCCAAGAGTAGGCGTTGTTGAAGTCTTTATGATTTTTCTGGGTGGGTTTGGTGGTACGGTCAAAGGGGTGAACGTTAGCTGTACCTTCGTCATACCAGGAATGAGTTGTATTCTCACGGGCAAAGGTATGATCCATCAAAGTATGGGTGTCGCTGAAGCTGTTGTACACACCACTTTTCATAATTACTGCCGCGTTGCGTCCGGCGATAGTCGGCTTCTGGTATCTATCTTCGTGAGGTAAATATCCCCAAGAAACGTATTTACCCACACCTGCGCCGTATCTATCTAAACCGATATCTAGACCCATGCGCCAATAGAAACCTAAGTCTGACTCACGATGTTTGATGTCTTCATCTAACCAGTCCATGAAGTCATCGTAAGTTTGGATTTCTTCATAGCGTTCTAAAGAACAACCCAACCATACAGGTTCTAACCAGTTGGTGCGGAAATATTCTAAAATTGCCCAAGCACGGGTGATGTCTGTTAAGGTAGGGGCGCACATCACACCACCGGGAACCATATAACTAGAGTGTGGCCATTGTCCACCAAACAAGGCATAAATCTCTACAGGTTTGCTAGAAATAGTCACACCGAGTTCATAAGATTTGCCTGTGAAAGCGGTAAAGCGGCGGACGGCTTCATCATAAAAGCGGCTACTACGGTATTTTTTATTAGTCAAGTCGATGGCGAATAATCCATAAAAGTAACGGGGAATACTTTGGATGGTTTCGACAATTTGACCAAGGTTTTTAGCTAAGATGGCATTGCGAGGAACTTCTGTACCCCAAGCAGTATCTAATGCCCAGGATGCGGAGGTTAAGTGAGAAGCACCGCAGATACCGCAAATTCGGGGTGTAACAATTAATCCCGCTTGTGGGTCTTTACCCCGGAGGATAATTTCAAATCCGCGAAATAGTTCGGCGTGTGTCCAGGCGTTTACTACCTGGCCATCGGCAATTTCAACGCGAACGTCTAAATCGCCCTCGACTCTACCGACGGGCGATATATCTAATGTTTGTTTTCCCATTCTCCTCTCCTAGTTGGGGATTGGGGATTGGGGATTGGGGATTGGGTCAGAATTTTCCCAGTCGCCAGCCCCAGTCCCTAAACTGTAAAAAAGTCTTCATCTGCCCAATCTGGGGCTGTATTTTTAGCGACCATTGTAAGTAAGGCGTAGTCTTTGGTTTTGACTCCTGGGGGTAATTCTTTGGGAACTCCCATAACAGTTTGAGTCTTAAAGACTGTTCCGGGTTGGAGGTCAAAGAAAGGAAATTCGGGTTCTGTACAACCTAAACAGGGCATTCCGGCGCGTGTTTTGGAGGAAACGCGATTCCACAAGATGCGGTTGCAGGAGGAATGGGTCATGGGGCCGCGACAACCTAGGTCGTAGAATAAGCAGCCCTTGCGTTGACCGAATTCGGCAGTGGTGGCTTTGTAGGCAAAGTGGACGTTACGAGTACAACCTGTTTGGGTGTAGGTGTTGAAGAAGGTTTGGGGACGATGTAGTTCATCGAGGGCGATGTCTGCTATACGTCCAGTAGCGATCGCTACTAATATCTGTGTAATCCAATCGGGGTGTGACGGACATCCAGGAATATTAATTACTGGTAATCCTGATTTAGCAACGAAATCCTTACCTAAAAAGCCACCTTCTTGACGTTTGAGAAATTGCAAACCTTGGGATTCGCTGGGGTTGGGGGACATGGCTGGGATTCCTCCCCAAGTGGCGCAGTCGCCTACCGCAACGACAAAGCTAGCAACTTTCGCTAGGTCAGTTAGCCAATCCTTCATGGGGCGATCGGCAAACCGATTCCATTCGCCTGTTCCGTTGGGGGCATTAACTACACTACCTTCAAATACCAAAATATCGAGTGGTATTTTGCCGAGAATGCAGTCCCATAGTAAGGTTTGTACGTTGTTGCCTAGTTCCAATCCCAAAGAAGGATGCCAAAGTACCTTAATGCCAAAATCAGCAATTAAATCGCAGACTGTCGGTTCTTCGGCATTAAGAAAAGACATGGTATTGCCCGAACAAGCACCACCTTGCAGCCAGAGTACATTAGTCATTGGCTATTTACTTGTCTGTTGTTTACTATTTATGACGCAGGTGTGTACGCTTGTAGAGTTTCACCTGGTGATAAATTTGAAGTTTTAATTATTAAAATAAGCTACTTTTTGAGTAAATTTGCTTTTATTAAAGAAAAATTAATATTTAATTTTAAATTAAATATAAAAAATGTTCAGGACAAAAGGTAATTCGTGAGACAGATTTTCCGGAGAAATTATGAATAATAGAGGCGAATATATTTTGTCAATATAAATACTTCATAACTAGATGCTCAACTTATTATAGAAGTCAGATAGCTGAAATTATGAATGTTTAAAATAGACACTTAGAATCGCAATTACCCCCTAGAATTTCATAGTTAGAATGTTTTATATTAAAAAATTGATGCTTGCAATTTCGGTGAATGTTCATCAACAGAACTTTTAGCGAGTCATCATTCACCAAATATTAGGGGAATTACGCTTCATATATATCTGTGTAAATAAAGACATTTCGTGAATAGTTAAGAGTCTAGAGACTAGAGATTAAAAATTTCATGCCCCACGCCTAGCTACTAACACGGAGAATCAGGAAATATGAGTGAATTTTTCAATCATCCTAGTGTGGAAGAATTTCTCACAAATATGGTAACAAGTGATTTAACTTTAGTTACAGGATTATTGTGGCTAGTTATTGCCACTATTATCTCAATGATTGGTGGCGCAATTGGCGGAATGATACTAGCTGGTAAAGAAATAGGCTATATATTTTCTGCAACGCTAGGAGCATTATTTGCACCGGCTGGAACAATTCCTACCATAATTATTGGGTTTGCTGTTCTAAATTTTTTGAGTAATTTTTAGGAGATAACTATGTTTGAATTAGGTTGGTTTTCTGCGAAATTGTTTTTTCAAGGTAAACTAATACGTGAACCACTGTATTTTGTTCGACAAACCAGCATTGGTATTAGCCTTGGTTTACTAGTGCTGATTTTACTCGCTCAATTAGAAATTCCGTTGTGTTTACCCATTACTTTATCTAGCTTGTCAACTGGCTTAATGATGCCTTTTCTCCTCAAAGATTTCAAAATGAAGTAGGTAATACATCAGTTACTTATTTACTGAATACCTACTAATGGATAAGGATAATTTTAGGTTGGGTAGAGCAGCAGCAAAACCCAACACCTAGATCAATAGAATAAAAGTAAAGAGGGAAAATTTTCGTGTTTGGTTATATAATTTTAGACCATCAATCAATATTTAAGTAACGCAAAGAGTAATTAAATAACGAAAATTTTGGTTATAATCGCCTCTTTTTTCCCGTAAATATTGAATTAAACTATTTACAATTCAATTGATTATGAATCATAGCAACTACTCTCTCTAATTGAAATATTCTACAAGTAGTTGTTTGCATCTAAGTGTATCGACCTTTGATAATTTAACTACTCATAATTAAGCTTTGATGACTCCTAGCATTACAGATTCAACAGTTAAAGCTGCACTTGCAGCGATCACATCAGAATCAGCAACAACAGCAGAAAAAATTCAAATGCTGATTGAATTGGCACAAAGTTTACAGAAAAAACCGAAAACTCCGCAAGATTTATGGAATGCTGTGGAGTTATATCAACAAGCAAATAAACTCTGTGATGTTGATTATCCTCTGTGGAAAGCGCGATCGCAAGCTGGGATGGCAGGGGCGTTAAAGTCAATTCCTGATGTGGGGGCGGAATTGTTATTAAGGGCGAAGGCCTGTTATGAGGAAGCCTTACCTATTTTAAAGCAACTAGCTACACCGATAGAAGTTGCAGAATTACAGATGAATTTGGGGCTGGTATTGCAGTCTTTAGTGCCTTTTAATTTGGCTAGGATAGCAGATAGTATCGCTATGTATCAGGAGGCTTTGAGGGTATTTACTAGCCAGGATTATCCCCAAGAATACGCGATTTTGTCGAATAATATTGCGATCGCTTATCTTTCCATGTCTGGGAATCCCGAACAGCAAAATCTCTGTGAAGGCTTGGCGGTGCAGACCTTTGAGTCAGCCTTAAAACAGATTAACTTGATTGATCATCCCAGAGAATATGCAATGTTACAGAACAACTTGGGTAATGCTTTACAATATTTACAAAGTTCTCATCCTGTAGAGAATAATTTACGAGCGATCGCAGCTTATAATGAGGCTCTAAAAGTGCGTAATGCTCAAGATACACCTTTAGAGTATGCTAACACAATTGCGAATAAAGCTAACGCCTTATTTAACTTACCAGACGACCCAGAAAAACCAGAGTTAGGTAATCCCAGAAATCTTTTGCAAGCCCGTAATTACTATCAAGAAGCGTGGGAATTATTCAGCCAATATCAGCAAACAGAACAGGCGACGGCAGTTTCCCAAGCTTTGCAAGATGTAAACGCAGAAATTCGGGTGAGTATGAATAATTAATTCATTGAGAGATTGCAGAGAGTAACTGTTGATGGTTGAATAATGACTAACTTAGAAGAATTAGTAACTGAAATTAATCGCTTTGAAGCAATTATCTCAAATTGGGATGAAAGCCAGCGTAGTGTAGCTGTTGGCTTTAAAAGGGCAATAGAGGATTTACATAAAGAGGCTTTGATGCGGTTAATTAAAAGTGTGAAGCAGCAATCTTTACCAGCACTACAAAATGCGGTACAAGATGAAATTGTTTATGGAGTACTGCTTTATCATGAGTTAGTTAAACCGCCTAAATCGCCACTTTTACAACGTGTGCAAGCAGCCCTTGAGGAAATTCGTCCGGGATTGCAAAATCACAATGGCGATGTGGAATTAGTAGCCATCAAACCGCCTGATACAGTAGAAGTTAAGTTAATTGGTACTTGTAGTAATTGTCCATCTTCTACTTTGACTTTATCTCAAGGAGTAGAGCAGGCAATTAAAGAATATTGTCCAGAAATTACAAAAGTAATTGCTGTACGGTAGGAGATATTTATTTACTACAAAAAAATTGCGATCGCTGCTACACAATACAATTAAGGAATACCTTTCAATATAAGTTAATAACATATCTTTCATACCACAACCTTGCACATAGATTTAATACAAATCCCCTCACCTTTACCCTTATCACCCCAAGGTGCAGAAGTAATTTTAGGTGATCTTCTTAACCCAGAATTATTGGCAATTCCCTTAGCACCAACTCCTAGTACAATGTTTGGCCCCCGTGGTGCTTGCTTGGTATCCGAAAATGGTATTTTATGGGTATCAGATACAGGACATCATCGCTTATTAGGATGGCGTAATTTACCAACAAAAGATAGTCAACCGGCTGACTGGGTAATTGGACAGCCAGACTTTTATCATGAGGGACAAAATGCTAAGGGTACGCCGGGAAGAAATACCTTCAGTGTACCAACGGGAATTTGTGTATGTGGCGAAGGTTTAGCAGTTGCAGATGCTTGGAATCATCGGGTTTTAATTTGGCATAAATTACCGGAAGATAGTCATGTACCAGCAGATTTAGTATTAGGGCAAGCTAATTTTACTGATAATGAACCCAACCGGGGTAATCAACAACCTGCGGCTCATACTATGCACTGGCCTTATGGTATTTTCTATTATCAAGGTCAGCTATTTGTAGCCGATACAGGTAATCGCAGATTATTAATTTGGCAGCAATTGCCTACAGAAAATGGTCAACCTGCTGATATCGTTCTGGGACAGCCTGATATGACATCCCGAAATGAGAATGGCGGTGGTTCTCCAACGGCGGCTAGTATGCGTTGGTGTCATGATATTGCGATTTGGAATGATAATTTAGTTGTCACCGATGCGGGTAATAATCGGGTGATGATTTGGCAAGGGATACCAACGGAAAATAATGCCCCTTGTGCGGTGGTTTTAGGACAGAAAAGTTTTGAATTTGTAGAGATGAATCAAGGGGTTTATTTCCCTAGTGGGAGTAGTTTGAGTATGCCTTATGGCGTGGCTTTAGCTGGGGAATGGTTGTTAGTAGCGGATACTGCTAATTCTCGGTTGCTAGGATGGAAGCAGCCAGAGTCAATACTATCATTGCAGGGTGCAGTAGCAGATGGGATGGTTGGGCAAGACAACTTTCAAAGTAAAAGCGAAAATCGTAACTTTGGAACGCCTACACGCCACAGCTTAAATTGGTGTTATGGAATCAAAGTTTGTGGCAAAACGGCGGTAATCTCGGATTCTGGCAATAACCGAATTTTGCTATGGCGGTTGAACTATGGCGACTGAAAAAATCAGAGTTCGCGGTACTGTACAGGGGGTAGGATTTCGCCCAACAGTTTACCGTCTGGCTAAAGCCTGCGGTTTGCGAGGAGATGTTTGTAATGACGGGGAAGGTGTGTTAATTCGGGTTGCTGGGAGTGAAACCGATTTAACAGAATTTGTCACCAGATTACAAGCAGAATGTCCACCATTGGCAAAAATCACAGAACTTGTTAGAACTGCTTACGAAGAAGAGTTGAAGTTTGATGATTTTGTCATCTCTGGGAGTGTTAGCGGCGTATCTAAAACTCAAATTTCCCCCGATGCGGCGACTTGTCCCCAATGTCAGCAAGAGATTTTTGACCCTTTTAGCCGCTTTTATCGTTATTCCTTTACCAACTGTACCCACTGCGGCCCCCGTTTGAGTATTATTCGCACTATCCCTTACGACAGATGCAACACCAGTATGTCTGCGTTTGTGATGTGTCCCAACTGCGAGGACGAATATCACGATGTCGAAAATCGTCGTTTTCACGCCCAACCTGTAGCCTGTCATGTATGTGGCCCTCAAGCTTGGTTAGAACGGGCTGATGGTAAGCCTGTGACAGCTTCCATGTTCTCGATGTTGGATGATGTTGATGCGGTTTGTACCTTGCTGCAAAAGGGTGAAATTGTCGCTATTAAGGGTATAGGCGGTATTCATCTGGCTTGTGATGCGACACAAGAGGTGGCTGTACAGAAATTACGTCAGCGTAAAAAACGCTATGACAAACCTTTCGCTTTGATGGCGCGCGATATTGCAATTATTGAAGAATATTGTCTGGTTAATGATAAGGAAAGAGAGTTATTAACAAGTTCAGCCGCACCTATTGTATTGTTACAAAAAAAGGGACTGGGAACACATCAATTCAAAATACCCTTCTCCTGTCGGAGACGCTACGCGAACGGGAACGCCAAAGGCGAACAAAATTCAAAATTCAAAATTAAAGACAAACTTATAAATCAAGACTCAGCACTTACAACTCAGCACTTTATAGCCCCTTCAGTAGCACCAGGCCAAAATACTCTGGGTTTCATGCTACCTTATACGCCCTTGCATCATTTAATTCTGCGGCGGATGAATCGCCCGATTGTGTTAACTAGTGGTAATCTTTCCGATGAACCACAATGTATAGACAATGGGGAAGCCAGAGAGAAATTAGGTCACATTGCTGATTATTTTCTCTTACACAATCGCGAGATTGTGAATAGAGTAGATGATTCTGTGGTTCGGGTTGTTAATAATAAAGTACAAACAATTCGTCGCGCTAGAGGTTATGCACCAGCACCGATAAAATTACCACCAGGATTTGATAATGTCCCGCCGATTTTAGCAATGGGGAGTGAATTAAAAAATACCTTTTGCTTATTACGAGAAGGGGAAGCAATTCTCTCTCAACATTTGGGGGATTTAGAGAATGTGGCAGCATTGAATGCTTATCAAGATACTCTCAATTTATATTTAAACTTATTTGAACATCAACCACAAGCGATCGCAGTTGATTTACACCCCGAATATCTGTCCACAAAACTCGGTAAAGAACTCGCCGCCGCTAACCATCTTCCCCTTTATCCCATCCAACATCATCACGCACACATTGCTGCTTGCATGGCAGAAAATGGTATTCCCTTAAACACGACTCCGATTTTAGGTATTGCTTGTGATGGTTTAGGCTATGGTGCAGATAGTACACTATGGGGAGGAGAATTCTTATTAGCTGATTACCGCCAATTTAAACGCCTAGCTACATTTAAACCAGTAGCAATGATTGGCGGCGAACAAGCAATTTATCAACCTTGGCGTAATACCTACGCTCATTTACTAGCTGCCAATCTTTGGAATGATTGCCAACAACAATATACTGATTTAGAAATATTACAACTTTTAAATCAAAAGCCCATAAAACTGCTGAATCAGGTTGTTGAAAAAGGTATTAATGCCCCCTTAGCTTCCTCTGTTGGACGGCTATTTGACGCTGTAGCGGCGGCTATTGGTATTTGTTCTGAAAAATGTAGCTATGAAGGACAAGCTGCGATCGCACTTGAAGCCATAGCCGATATCCACACCTTAAATAATCCTAAAGAAACAGCAACCTACCCTTTTCACCTGAGCTTTTCAGATAGTATTTATTGTATAGACTCAAGCCCCATGTGGCAATGCTTACTCAATGACCTCAAGCAAAGCATTTCTCAGTCAGTTATTGCTGCTAAATTTCATCAAAGTTTAGCTAATGTCATTGTAGAAATGGTTAACCGCCTACGTCAAGAAAATGTAATTAATCAAGTCGTCTTAACAGGAGGAGTATTTCAAAACACCATTTTATTAAACCTAATAAAAACCCAATTGAAAAACCTACAAATTAACGTCCTAACCCACAGCCTAATCCCCACAAACGACGGCGGCTTATCCCTAGGACAAGCCCTAATCACAGCCGCCCTAAAAAATTCCTAAATACCCACCCAAAAAACCTTTCTTACACTCTCTCCGCCTCTGCGTGATAAAAACTCTTTCTCCCACTTCACCAAGGAACATAAAAATGTGTTTAGGAATCCCCGGACAAATAGTAGAAATCACCGACGCTAACCAAAAACTAGCCATAGTAAATGTTGGTGGAGTCAAACGTCAAGTAAACATTGCCTGCATCGTTGACGAACAACATCCCCCCGAATCATGTGTAGGAGATTGGGTATTAGTTCACGTTGGTTTCGCCATGAATAGAATCAACGAACAAGAAGCAGCAGAGACACTAAAACTACTAGAAGAAATCGCTTTAGTTCAGATAGGAGGCAGGGGGCAGAGGGAGTAAGAAAACGGAAGCCCTACCCAGTAACCAGTCCCCAGTCCCTAATACCCAGTCCCCAACCATGAAATACGTAGACGAATTCCGCGAACCAGAAAAAGCCGCAGCCTTGCGGCGGGAAATAGAAAAACTCAGCTATCAATTAGATAAACATATTAAAATTATGGAAGTATGCGGCGGGCATACTCATTCTATTTTTAAATACGGTATTGAAGAAATTTTACCAGCGAATATTGAACTAATTCATGGGCCTGGTTGTCCAGTGTGCGTCATGCCTAAGGGTAGATTAGATGATGCGATCGCAATTTCTCAAAACCCTAATGTTATTTTAACCACCTTTGGGGACACCATGCGCGTCCCCGGCTCTAAATATAGCCTCCTACAAGCCAAGGCACAAGGCGCAGACATTCGTATGGTTTACTCGCCTCTAGATAGCCTACAAATTGCTAAAAATAACCCCGATAAAGAAGTAGTATTTTTCGGTATTGGCTTTGAAACTACAGCACCCAGCACCGCTTTTACTATTCTGCAAGCTGCTGAGGAAAATATTCAAAACTTTAGTATGTTTACTAATCACGTCCTCGTGATTCCTGCCTTACAAGCATTATTAGATAACCCCGATTTACAACTAGATGGATTCGTCGGGCCGGGTCATGTCAGTATGGTAATTGGTACTGACCCTTATGAATTTATTGCCCAAAAATATCACAAACCAATAGTTGTTTCCGGCTTTGAACCTTTAGATATTCTCCAATCAATTTGGATGGTATTAAAACAATTAGTAGAAAATCGGTGTGAAGTCGAAAACCAATACAATAGACTAGTACAGAAAGAGGGTAATCAAGTAGCATTAAAAGCCATGAATCAAGTATTTACAGTCCGTGAAACTTTTGAATGGCGTGGCTTAAATGAAATCCCCAACTCTGGCTTAAAAATTCGTCCAGAATATGCCCAATTTGATGCTGAATTAAAATTTACCATTCCTAACCAAAAAGTCGCTGATCATAAAGCTTGCCAATGCGGCGAAATTCTGAAAGGAGTGCTGAAACCTTGGCAGTGTAAAGTATTTGGGACAGCTTGTACACCCGAAACACCAATTGGTACTTGCATGGTTTCTTCTGAAGGTGCTTGTGCAGCATACTATAAATATGGCAGATTTTCGACTGCAATACCACAAACCGCAGCCGTATCTCCATAACCTCCAAAAAAGCAGCGATACACTCCACACAACAACACTGCGAGGAAAATTTGTATGCCATTTGTTACTGTTAAAATTGCCAGAGGACACTCCATCGAAAAAAAACGGCACTTAGTGGAAGCCATTACTAATGCGATGGTTGCAGCATTAGATACTAAGCCTGAATGGATTACAATTCACATCGATGAATTTGAACGAGAAAACTGGGCTGTCAATGGTATTTTACATTGCGATCGCCATCGTGGCAGACACGATGAAACAGGTAGATAAACGTTCACAATAAATAGTAGGGTGTGTTAGCGATCGCATAACTCACCTTACTTTATATTAAATATCAAAAATTACGATTTATAAAAAATGGATGTTTCTAAAACTAACTCAATTCCTAATCCCCTATTACAAAAAATCACACAAATCCGCCGTCGCCATCATAAAGTCAAAGACACGCATATCAACCTCGCACATGGTAGCGGTGGTAAAGCCATGCGCGACTTAATTGATGATATTTTTGTCAGTAGTTTTGATAATCCCATTCTCTCCCAATTAGAAGATCAAGCCAGCTTTAATTTATCCCAGCTTTTACAACAAGGAGATAGGCTGGCTTTTACCACAGATTCCTATGTTGTAGATCCCTTATTTTTTCCGGGTAGCGACATCGGAGAGTTAGCAATTAACGGCACAATTAATGATTTAGCGGTCAGTGGTGCTAAACCTTTATATTTAACCTGTAGCGTCATTTTAGAAGAAGGACTACCTACAGAAACGCTGCGGCGTGTTGTTACTAGTATGAAAACTGCCGCCCAAGCAGCAGGTGTGCAAATTGTCACCGGTGACACTAAAGTTGTTCACCGTGGCGCGGCGGATAAAATATTTATTAACACGGCTGGTATTGGAATTATCCCCACGGGAGTTAACGTTTCAGCCCATAATATTCAACCCGGTGATGCCATCATTATTAATGGTGAATTAGGCAATCATGGTGCAGCAATTTTAATTGCCCGTGGCGAATTAGCATTAGATACGAACATAGAAAGTGATTGTTGTCCATTACATGAATTAGTTGCCACTATCCTCAATGTTTGTCCCGAAGTTCATGCCATGCGAGATGCAACACGGGGAGGTTTAGCTACAGTCTTAAATGAATTTGCCTTGACTTCTAATGTAGGTATCCGCATTCATGAACCATCTATTCCTGTGCGAGAAGAAGTCAAAGGAATGTGTGAGATTTTAGGATTAGATCCCCTATATTTAGCCAACGAAGGCAAATTAGTAGTAGTAGTTAAAGGTGAGCAAGCAGAAACAGTTTTAGCAGCTATGCAATCTCATCCTTATGGAAAAAATGCGTGTATTATTGGTGAGGTTATTGCTTCACCTCCAGGCATAGTTTTATTAAAAACTGCCTTCGGTACAGAACGGATTATTGATATGTTGGTTGGTGATCAATTACCGAGAATTTGTTAATAAAGAGTAGATTTTTTATGCACGAACTAGGAATTACTCAAAATATAGTTGCTATTGTCAATGAATATGCTCAAGGCGCAAAAGTCCAGCGAGTTGTAGTAGAAATTGGTAAACTTTCTGCAATTATGCCAGAGGCAATTAACTTCTGTTTTGATATTTGCACTCAAGGCACATTTCTCGAAGGTGCAACATTAGAAATTATAGAAATTCCTGGTTTAGCAAGATGTCGCCAATGTGGTGCAGAAATTGCCATCGACAAACCATTTGGTATCTGTCAATGTGGTAGTGTTCATTTAGATATTCTCACTGGTGAAGAACTAAAAATTAAAGAGATAGAGGTTGAAGAAGTATGTGTGTAACTTGCGGTTGTTCTGATGATGCTGACGGCAAAATTACTAATTTAGAAACAGGTGAAACAGAACATAATCATCATCATACACACACTTTACCCGATGGAACTGTGATTACTCACTCCCACGATCACCATGATCATCGTAACCATGTCCATGACCATGAAACATCTCAAATTCATGCCAAAATTCATGGAACAACCATATCTTTAGAACAAGAAATTTTAGGTAAAAATAATCTCATAGCAGCTCAAAACCGAGGATGGTTTAAAGGTCGGAATATTCTGGCTTTAAATTTAATGAGTTCTCCTGGTGCGGGTAAAACAACGCTATTAACTCGCACTATTAATGACTTAAAACATCAATTACCGATAAGTGTAATTGAAGGTGATCAAGAAACAATTAATGATGCTCAAAAGATTAAAGAAACAGGCTGTAAAGTCGTGCAAATCAACACAGGTACAGGCTGTCATTTAGACGCATCAATGATAGAAAGAGGTCTGCAACAACTCAACCCACCATTAAATTCAGTTTTAATGATTGAAAATGTAGGTAATTTAGTTTGTCCAGCTTTATTTGACTTAGGGGAACAAGCAAAAGTTGTCATTCTTTCGGTGACAGAAGGAGAAGATAAGCCAATTAAATACCCGCATATGTTCCGCGCTAGTGAGATGATGATTCTCACCAAAATTGACTTATTACCCTATGTGCAGTTTGATGTGCAGCGTTGTATAGAATACGCACAACAAGTAAATCCTCAGATGCAAATTTTTCAAGTTTCTGCGACTACAGGTGCAGGTTTAGATACTTGGTATAAATGGCTGACAGCAAAGGTAATGAATTATTCAAACTTCATTACTACTTAATTGCTGTCGTGAAAATAATAGTTTTGAGTTCATATATATTGCTGTCAAGACGCGATAAATCGCGTCTCCGACTGATAATTTGGTTTTGATCTTTACCATTGATTGGTATTTAACAAAGATTGCTTTTTGAGCCAATTTAATAATAATTTATTTGTCTGCTCTGGTTGCTCAAGCATAAACCAATGTCCTGCCTCTGTAATCTTTTCATATTGCCATTCTGTTGATACATATTTTCCAGAATCTTTCATCTGTGACTCCCACAGAAAACCATCTTGATTACTCCAAATACCAAGGGTAGGAACTTTAATTGGTAAAGGTTCTGGTAATTCTCCAACTAAAGCAGCTAACAAATAATTAGGTACAGGATTTGCTCTTTCTAGTCGCTGCATATTTTCTAATACACCTGGTTTAAGAGTATTTTCTAAAATCACCTCTCGGTGGGGATGGCTACGCAGAACTTCCCGAAGTAAATAACCATTATTGGCTCGATATATTTGAGGTGAGAGATCATGGATATTTAAAAAGTAAATCCACTGAAATTGTAAGTTCTCATGAGATATTTTTAAAATCTCTGCTAAATGACCTACAGACATAGCTGAAAAACTTTGCAATTTCTGTGTGTGTGCAGCTAGTTCCCAACCAATTACAGCACCATAATCATGAGCAATACAGTGGATTTTCTCAACTTCTAATTTAGCCAGAAGGGTAATCATATCGTTGACTAAATTAGGCAATTGATATCGACTTATATCTGTGGGCGTTCCACTTAAACCATACCCAAGTAAATCAGGACAAATTACACGGTAGCCATGTTTTAATAAACCAGTGATTTGATATTGCCATAAATTACCATTATCAGGCCAACCATGAAGTAATAAAACGCTTTCTTCTCCTGCACCAGAATCTCTCACATAGTATTGAACGCCATTGATTTCCATCATTGCGGCTTTGAGTGTATTCATAATATATTTGTGTAGATTATTCAGATTTGAACAATTCACACTTTACAGCTATAACTGTGATGAATTCGCGCCTGTTTTTGCCAACAACAGCATATTCTTGCTATGAATTTCTAAAATCACTAGGAGACATCCCAACTAAGCGACGAAAATGACGACTAAGATGAGTTGGATGTGCAAAACCACACTCTAAAGCAACTTCTGTGATGTTATATTCTGGTTTATGCAGTAATTGTTTTGCTAGTTCTATCCGCTGTCTAATAATATATTGATGTGGCGGTAACTGCATTGATTTCTTGAATAATCTAGCAAAGTAAAACTGGCTAATTCCTGCAACTTCGGCTAAATTTTCTAGGGTAATATCTTCAGCTAAATTTGCTTGAATATAATCCAACACAGTTTTAAGTTTATGTTTTGGCAATTCCCCATAATGTTGAAAATTATCGAAGTTTGATATAGTAAATCGCTTAATTAGATGAGTCATGAGAGCCATTGCAAATGATTCACCATATAATCTCCCAGTGGGACATCCAGCATCTAAGTCGGCTTTCAGAACGCTAGTGATAGTCTGAATAACTGGATCAAATATTTGCCATTGAGGGATAAATTCAATTTGCTTACCATTTAAAGTTTCAGTAGCTAATTGTGTAAATAATTTGGGTTCAAATACCAACACTGTAAAGTTTAGCTGTTCTTGCCAACTTGTCCAATGATTAGTATGAGCCGGACAAAAGCAAGTTTCACTTCCTCGAAGTTTATAAGATAAAAATTTATTATCTAAGCGGCGTTCGTGATCTGAGCTAGATGTCGGATCGATTACTTCTAATATATGAAATGGAATATTATGCTGATGAACTTCTGCACCGGGATGTTGATAATAAGCAAGAAAAACATTTTGCCATCCAGCTTCTTTGCTAGTTAGTACAGGTGGTGCGGGAATAATTTGACGACTCAAATTTTCTAATACATTAGGTTGCATACAGTGTTAAGTAATGCGATCGCCATACCTATCACTGTACCTTAAAGCCTAACGTCTCCAGGTGAGCCAAAATATCCTGACTCAATGATAGTTGGCGATCGCCAATCGTTGGGCATAGCTGATGGCCTTGAATGGGCTGGAACATCCTCCCAAATCCACTTGTTTGTTGCATTTTTACCTGAATCCTTGCTCTTTGCATCGGGTGATCCGAAAAAGTAGTAGAGTGAAAAGTGCATCTAGTAGCGTTAAGAACTTGACTAAATCACCTGTGCGAAAAATCGTTATTGCCGGTAACTGGAAAATGTTCAAAACCCAGGCAGAATCACAAGAGTTTTTGACAGGGTTTCTGCCGTCCTTACAAGAAACACCTTCCGAAAGGGAAGTGGTCTTATGTCCTCCGTTCACTGATCTCAGCGTTTTGTCCAAGAGTTTACACGGTAGCCTTGTACAATTGGGAGCGCAAAACGTCCATTGGGAGGAAAGTGGCGCGTACACGGGTGAAGTTTCCGGCCCTATGTTGGTAGAACTTGGTGTACGTTATGTAATTGTCGGTCATAGCGAACGCCGACAATACTTTGGCGAAACGGACGAAACTGTTAATTTGCGTCTCAAAGCTGCTCAACAGTATGGTTTAACCCCCATCCTTTGTGTAGGTGAAACTAAGCAACAGCGAGATGCTGGAGAAACAGAATCACTGATTACCAGCCAACTAGCTCAAGACCTAGTAAATGTTGATCAGGACAATTTGGTGATTGCTTATGAACCTATTTGGGCAATCGGAACTGGTGACACTTGTGAAGCAAAAGAAGCCAATCGAGTCATTGGCTTAATTCGCAGTCAGTTAAAAAATCCTGATGTTCCCATTCAATACGGTGGCTCAGTCAAGCCAAACAACATTGATGAGATTATGGCGCAACCAGAAATTGATGGTGTGCTTGTGGGCGGTGCAAGTCTAGAACCTGCAAGTTTTGCCCGAATTGTTAACTATCAGTAAAAGTCATCAGTCCTTAGTCATTAGTCCTTAGTTAACCATCCAAATACCATGACTATTGACTATTGACTATTGACCATTGACTAATAACTATGTGTAGTAAATTAATTATACGCGATCGCTGTTTCGACTGGGGACAGCGTACTTATTTAATGGGTGTTTTAAATGTCACCCCTGATAGTTTCAGTGATGGTGGTGAATTTAACACTACAACTGCGGCTTTATCTCAAGCGCAAGCTTTGGTTGCGGCTGGTGTTGATATTATCGATGTTGGTGGGCAATCAACTAGACCAGGCGCAGAGCAAATTACCCTCGAAGCTGAACTTAATCGGGTACTGCCAGTTCTAGAAGTATTACGACCAAAAATCTCTGTTCCCATATCCGTAGATACAACTAGGGCTGAAGTTGCAAAAGCATCTATATTAGCTGGTGCAGATATAATTAATGATATTTCTGGCGGCACATTTGATGCCCAAATGTTGCCCACGGTAGCTAGCTTAGGTGTGCCGATTGTGTTGATGCACATCCGAGGAACACCCCAGACAATGCAACAAATGACTGATTATCAGGATGTAGTCCAAGAAATTGCCGAGTTTTTAGCTCAACAGATAGCCATAGCCATAGATTTGGGAGTTGATCCCGAAAAAATCGTCATTGATCCTGGTATTGGTTTTGCGAAGAACTATGAGCAGAATCTAGAAATTCTACGCCGATTGGGGGAATTGCGATCGCTCAATCATCCTATCCTCGTTGGGGTATCCCGCAAAAGTTTTATCGGGCGTATTTTAAATCAACCAGAGCCGAAAGCCAGAGTTTGGGGAACAGCTGCGGCCTGTTGTGCAGCTATCTTCAATGGTGCTGATATACTCCGAGTTCACGATGTCAAAGAAATGTGCGACGTATCCCAAGTTGCGGATACTCTGTTTCGAGACTCCGTTTAAAGACTAATCATGAATTATTAAGAGTAGAGGAGTAGAGGAAGCAGAGGAGCAAGGTAACACGGAACTAGTAATGACTATTAATAATTGACTTATGACTCAGTACGCCGTTCAAACCTCTACCCCTACCACAGCTAACAGTACTACCTTAACCATGTTCAGTAGTTTTACCATTACCTTCAGAGGTAGTTGATTCAGCAATCACTTCTTTCATCAATTCACCACTTTTACCTGGGTCTACAAAGACAACCTTGGCATTTGGGCTTTCTCCTAGTCTATAGCTAGCATTAATGTAATCTTGCGCCACTAAATACCGCAGAATTTCCTTACTTTCGGGATTGCTCCGTAAACCTTCAGCGATAATTTGTATGGAAGTCATAGTTCCTTCCGCTTTCTTAATAGCAGCTTGCCTTTCTGCTTCCGCTTCAGTAATTAACGCCCGTTTCTTAATTTCCGCAGCTCGCTCTTCTTCCATTGACTTACGTACACTTTCCGGTGGTGTGATTCTTTGAATATCTAACCGGATAATCTCAACTCCCCAATCGGTTGTTGTACTGTTCAATTGGTCTAAGATGGCTTTATCCATCTCTGCTCTTGTCACATTAGTTTCTTCTACAGTGTTCCGGGCAATAATTTCGCGTAGTGTAGTTGTAGCTAACTGTGTCAGTGAACCTTGCAAATCTTCAATCGCATAGAAACTTTTCTCAATGTCTTTGATCCGCCAGAACAAAACGGCATCTACTTCTAAGTAAATATTATCTTTGGTGATAATATTTTGCGGCTTGATGTCTATGAACTGTTCTCTTGTGGTATCTTCCATCACAATCTGATCCACCAGAGGTACTACAAAGTTCAAACCAGGCGTTAGTGTGCGATGTTTCCTTCCCAAGCGTTCCACTAAGGCTGCGTTACCTTCGTTAATAATTTTGGCAGATCCCAAAGCATAGGCTATCAGTGCTAAGACTACGGCAATAATTGGCTCCATATACGCTCCTACTAGCTTTTAAGGAGATTTTAGTTTAAAGGACATGGTACTACCATGTTCTACATTTCAGTCTAATGTTTTGAGTTTGTAACTTGTAACTTTATAAACTGAGTAATCAATAATTATAGTTATATTGACGTAATCACCAGTAAAGCACAATCGTATTAAATGTTGAGAGACTTATGTTTAGCTAGTAAAAGTCTGTCAGTCCACAAGATAAATATTGCACTCATTGCAGAGTTGATCATGGCGCGCCTAAGTATCCCCATTAAGGGCAATCAATGGTACGGAGGCAGAGCCAATACCGTTCGGTTAAGAAACTTCTTGGTTAAGGCAGGGGAAGCAAGGGGAGAAGAGAAGCAGGAAGAGAGCTATTAGGCTAGCCAGAAGGGAATCCCCATCAATAAAAAATATGGGGACGACAAGCGTTAACTTGCGTCCCCAAGGATTGAGTGTATTTACATTTACAATCCGAACAATCTCAACATATTGACAATAATACCTAGTGGCCCCGCTACGATGTTGAGACCATCAGTAGTTCTAGCAAGACCAGAGCGGTTAACGACTACAACATCATTATTGCGGAGAATAGGATTAGTTTGATCATTAATCCCTTGACCGAAGTCAACTTTAATTTCACGCTTAGTAACTGAGCCATTAGAGTTCAAACGGATCAACTCTACGCTAGCTGTGCGCGCTCTAGCGTCATTAAACCCACCTGCTGCCAGTAGAGCTTGGTTTAGTGAACTATTGGGTTGCAGTTGTACTGCTCCTGGTTGTTTCACTTCACCTACTACCCCAACTTGAATTCTGGCAGGAGACAAAGTTGTAGTTGCTAATTGAGTAGCTTCTGCTGGGCTGAGTTGTGTGGCTGTCGGAACAACTATTGTGTCTCCATCTTGCACAATTACGTCTTGATTGACATCACCCTTGTTTAGCAGTTCCCAGAGATTGATATCTACAGTTTGTTCTGAACCTACTCTTGTGGGGCGGCGTAGCTTGATGTTACGAATATCAGCTTGAGACGTAATACCACCAGCTAGTTGAATTGCTCGTGTCACATTAGGCAACCCAGAACCAGCTGCACTACCATTTTGTCCATCTGTTGCACCTGCGGAAACAAGGTAAGAACCTGGACGATAGACTTCACCAATAATTGCGACTGTCCGGGGTGCGGTTTGGCTAGCGGCAAAGTTAGCAGCAAAGAGATTGCGAGCTTCTGCCACATTAAAGGAAGTTGCGGTTGGCACAACTATCACATCGCCGTCCCTTAAGGTAATATCTTGAGCGGTATCACCTGTCTGAATGAGTTCCTTGAGATTGAGAGTTACTAGTTGCTCACCAGAACGTCCAATTTTCCGTCTGAGCTTCACTTGAGTGACATCGGCTGCTAAGGTGACTCCTTGTGCTGTCGTCAATGCAGCTAAGACGGTTGGGTATTGTACCCCTGGATTTTGACCTGCGCCTCCTTGCAAAGTCAAAGTGTAAGCACCTGGGCGCGTTACTTCTCCCGCAACCAAAATATTAATAGGACGTGGAGATAAAAGATTGATAGAAATCTGGGGGCGTTTAAGAAATTTACGATATTTTTCGGTGATGATATCAGCGGCTTGTTCAGTGGTTAAACCCAGAACAGAAACACTACCAATTAAAGGTAAATTAATCGCTCCACCCGGCGGAATTTGGTATTCACCTGTATATTCAGGTACTTCAAAAACATTCACACGGATGAGGTCTCCACCTCCTAACAAATAATTTGTATCTGGTTGTTGTATTGGTGGAGATACAGGTTGGTTAGTCCGAGGTACTGTTTGGGAATTAGGGAATACTTGCGCTCTAGTTGGGGGTACTGTTTGTGAATTGGGAAATACTGATTGTCCCTGAGCTAAACTGGCAGACGGCACAATGAGATGAACAGCTGTTAATAAAGCTGCACCCACAGCTGGCTGGGCTAGAAATTTCAGCGAACCTGCGTTAACCATATTTACCTTAGACTCTGAGACTACAAGTGTTAAAGTATTGTCTAAACATTTTAATCTTGACTATACTTAAGTATTTAGGTTTCCCGACAATCTCATTTTCCTAAAAAAGCCATCTTTTCCGGAAAAATATTTTGACTAAATTTTTGAATTTTTAATGAAGCTAACTGTAAATATCAACTGATGAGCATGTCTTGAAAGTAGAAATTAGCAGTAGGTTTGTGTTCACATTTGATGTAATTTAAAAACATGTAACAAAAATAACTTGCATTTCTCATAACCAATTTTATTAGTCTTTAGCTAGCAGAGATTCTTATGTCTGTAAAGACGCAATTAAGAGAAAAATTATATGGTTAATTGGTGAATTATAAACCCATCTAAAGTTATAAATTTTAGTAGTTCTGGACAATAAATATACAGCACACTATTATCTCTCCTATGTGATTTTTGCAAAAAAAGCACACTAAAAGAGGTTATTTATCTTTATTTCTGTACTCTGTACCTTGTAACCTGTTCCCTATTGTTGACTAATTTGTTGGATAAAAAATTCTTCTAAAGATTGACGAGATAGGTGTATCGCCATAATTTTTCCACCCATCAAGCGGAGACTGGATAGAAAATCATAGTAATCACCTTGTAAGATGCCGTGCCAAGAAGCATCAGGCTCAAATACTATATTGGGTAGCCATTTTTTGAGGATTGCCCAATCACCGCCCTCACCTTTAACGTGATAGGTTTCATCTGTACCTAATAGTTCACCTAGAGAACCGATACAGACTAATTCACCTTGAGAAAGGATAGCGATGCGATCGCAAATCTGTTCCACTTCACTAAGAATATGGCTGTTAAAAAATATCGTCTTACCGGCAGCCTTCAAGGATAAAATAATTTCCCGCATCCGGTAGCGTCCGATGGGATCTAATCCCGACATCGGTTCATCCAGGAATATCAATTCTGGGTCGTTGATTAAAGCCTGCGCCATTCCCACACGTTGTAACATCCCTTTAGAATAACGACGCATCTGTTTCTTGCGGGCATCAGCTTGCGATAAACCCACTAAATCCAGTAGTTCTGGAATGCGTTGACGTTGCACACTTGCAGGAATTTGGAATAAACCTGCGGCTAACTGCAAGAACTCCCAGCCTGTGAGATACTCATACAAGTAAGGGTTCTCACTTAGGTAGCCAATGCGTTGTTTAATGCGGTGATCACCTAATGGTTGACCAAACAATAAGCCTTTGCCAGCCGTAGGGCGGATAATTCCTAGCAGCAGTTTTAATAGAGTCGTTTTCCCAGCCCCATTAGGCCCCAATAAACCAAAAGTTTCACCCTGATAAACCGTTAAAGAACAGCTTTTGAGGGAGACAACCTGTTGATTCATCCAAAAGCCAGTGCGATAGACTTTCCTTAATTCTGAAGTAATGACTACCGGTGGGGTATCTCTATTAGCCAATTGAGCATCAGCAGTGTCTTTAACAGACTTCATCTCAGTTTAATTAACACAGCGTTGGTAACAAGTTACCCAATAGAATAACCGCGATCGGCCTTAAGTGTGTTATTTGCTGCAAATTTTCGAGTCAGTCAATAGTCATTAGTTTTCTTTCTGACACCCCTACCCTTACACCCTGACAGGTGTAGGTTTTTAATAGAGCAGTGAGTGATGACTATCAAACCAACGACAGAATCATATTTTCATCCACCCCTACACCAATATACCCTTACACCCTAAGACAGTGTCTTATAGGCAAAGCGTAAAAAACCTACACCTGTGAGACCCTTACACCCCCCTATCTACTAAACTTTACTCTCTAAAGCTTTTTCAATAGGTTTAGTTGCCGCCAGTTTTCGACCGTAACCAATAGCCATAAACCCTGTGACATACATGAACAAACTGTAAACGGCTGCGGGTACTGCCATATCAGAATTGTTGAGCAATCCGGTGGTAATAGCCAGCGCAAGTGTACCGTTTTGCAGACCAACTTCAATGGCAATGCAGATTTGCTGAGAAGGATTAAGATTTAATAACTTGCTAGTATAAAATCCTACTAACATTGAAAGAGTATTCAACAGGACAACACCGACTCCAACTTGGAGAATAAAGCCAGGGAGACGATTCCACCCTCCGACTAGCAGCAGGAGAATAATTGTTGCTAGTAATGCGATCCCAATTCGGCTGGTGACTTTTTCCAGACGACGGGCAAGTTCTGGAAACATCTGCCGTAAAACCATCCCCAACCCTACAGGCAAGAGCGTAATGAGGAAAATCTGCACTATTGTTGAACCAATGGGGAGAGCAATCACCGCAGTTTGTCCCATGAAGTGCTGTAATGTCAGGTTAGCCAAAACGGGAATTGTAAATACTGTAATTACACTGCTCAGTGCTGTCAGAGTAACTGAGAGTGCAACATCACCCTTGGCCAAATACGTAATGACATTTGAGGATGGGCCGCCTGGACATAGTGCTACGATGATTAGTCCCACTGCGATCGCTGGTTGCATAGGAACAACTTTCGCAATCACAAAACCAATAGCAGGTAAAAAAAATAACTGACTGAGCAAGCCAATTGATACAGCCTTGGGATATTTTCTAATACGTTGAAAATCTGCTGGTACAAGAGATAAACCCATTCCTAGCATGATGATAGCCAAGGCTATAGGTAAGATAACCGCAGTAAATAAGCTTGCTTGCATGATTAGTTATTGATGAATTAAAGATTTAATCATTTTTTCAACTAACATCGAAAATATCATGCGATCGCACTTTAAAATTCACTTAGTCAAGAGAACAAGTTGTAATTACAACTTAGTACGGAATTATCAAGCTTTTAAGCCTCTCCCCGCATCGGGGAGAGTAACCCTGCGGGTACTTCTACGGAGAACTCATAGAGTAGCAAGCTATGGAGAGGGTTGCTTCATAAGCATCGAACTTACGTTCAGAAAATATTTACTCTACTTGAAAACCCCTCTATCAGTTATTCAGTGAACTAAATAACTAAATAATTAGTCTCAAAGCACTCCCTTAGAACTAGGAATAGTGCCAGCACGACGGGGATCAACTTCTAAAGCCATGCGTGCTGCTCTAGCGAAGGCTTTAAATGTTGCCTCAATGATGTGATGAGAATTAATGCCATCTAACTGACGAATATGCAGTGTCATTTGGCTGTGGTTAACTAATGCTACAAAAAATTCTCGCACCAATTGCGTGTCATAAGTCCCCACGCGTTCCGTAGGAATTGTTAAACCATAGCTGAGGTGAGGACGACCAGAAAAATCTAGTGCAACCTGTACTAAAGCTTCATCCAAAGGTGCTAAAAAATTACCAAAACGAACAATACCTTTTCTGTCACCTAATGCTTTGTGTAAAGCTTGACCCAGGCTAATACCAACATCTTCATTAGTGTGGTGGTCATCAATTTCCCAGTCTCCCTTAGCTTGGACATCCAAATCAATTAAGCCGTGGGAAGCAATCTGATGCAACATATGATCCAAAAAAGGAATACCTGTATCAGCTTTGCAAATACCGCTGCCATCTAGGTTAATGGTAACTTGCACATCAGTTTCACCAGTAGTGCGATGCACTGAAGCAATGCGAGGAACTGAGGAGAAATTAACTTGGGGATAATCGCTAATTTGCATAGAGACTGGGGAATGGGGAATGGGGAATATGAACTTTTACGGGAAGGAAAACAATTCTACCTTGTTTACCTTGTCTCTTGCCAATACCCAATGACGACACTTGCTACAAGTCGGCAATGCCGCCCAACGCAGTGTCTCCCCAATGCAGTGTCTCCCCAACGCACTGCCTCCCCAATTCCCCATGCCCAAATGATATTACATTCCCATGATTTCATATCCTGAATCTACGTAAATGACTTGTCCGGTAATACCACTAGACAAATCACTAGCCAAGAAAGCTGCCGTGTTACCTACTTCTGTCTGGGTAACGGTGCGACGCAAGGGAGCGATCGCTTCAACATGATGAATCATATCTAAAATGCCGCCAACAGCACTAGACGCTAAAGTGCGGATAGGCCCAGCTGAGATGGCATTAACGCGAATATTTTGGGGGCCGAGTTCTGATGCTAAATAACGCACACTCGCTTCTAATCCAGCCTTAGCCACGCCCATCACGTTGTAATTGGGAATGGCTCTCACCCCACCCAAGTATGTCAGGGTAATAATACTTCCTCCCTCTGTCATCAAAGGTTTGGCTGCACCACTTAACTGCACAAGCGAATAAGTACTAATCTCTAAAGCAGTAGCAAAGCCAGCACGAGAAGTTTGGCTAAAATCTCCACTTAAATCATCTTTGTTAGCAAAGGCTAGACAATGAATCAAAATATCTAGTCTGCCCCACTGATCACGAATGGTTTCAAAGGTAGATTGAATCTGTTCGTCATTTTGGACATTACAGGGAAGGAATAGGCTGGGGTTAAGAGGTTCTACTAGTTCAGCAACTTTCTTCTCCATTTTGCCCTTTTCATCGGGGAGATAGGTAATGCCAAGATTCGCTCCTGCGGCGTGTAGTTGTTGGGCAATACCCCAAGCAATAGAGCGGTTATTAGCAATACCTGTCACTAGAGCGTTTTTTCCCTTCAGATTCAGCATAGAAACCTTTGATGTGATTGATGTGATCGATTGATAAAAATAGAGGCTAGAGACTGGGGGCTGGGGATTAGGGATTGGGGGTGAGGGACTGGGTATGATTTTCTTTTGAATTTTGCCTTTTACCTTTTACCTCCTGCCTTCTGCCTTCATGAGCATACTAGAATCTGAGGCGTGTTTATCTTGTTTTTATACAGGATGAGCAAAAATGATGATTAGTAATGGCGTTTTTTAGATTTAAAATACATATTATTCCTTAAGATATTTTCAAGATTACTTAAGTTTTTAGATGAAAAACCTGATGGTTATAGTAAGCAGAAGTATCTATCAAGAACTGCTAGCTAAAAATAGCAAAAATTAGGTATCATTATAAACAAATAGCTATGAAGTTATGGGTTTGAGTATAGGAAAGTACAGCCGGGTTAACGGTGCTTTATTGATTTTTCAGGTGTATTCTTAGGTAATTAGTTTTTACTTTTTTGTTATTCCGGCATTGGGTAGGGGAAGGGAGATGATCGTGACACAAGATAAGGCCCTAGCAAATGTTTTTCGCCAGATGGCAACTGGAGCTTTTCCGCCAGTTGTCGAAACGTTTGAACGCAATAAAACGATCTTTTTTCCCGGCGATCCTGCCGAACGAGTTTATTTTCTTTTGAAAGGCGCGGTGAAACTTTCCAGGGTGTACGAGGCAGGAGAAGAAATTACAGTTGCACTGCTACGGGAAAATAGCGTTTTTGGAGTGCTGTCTTTACTGACAGGTAATAAGTCTGATCGTTTTTACCATGCGGTAGCATTTACCCCTGTAGAATTGCTGTCTGCACCAATTGAACAAGTGGAGCAAGCACTCAAGGAAAATCCTGAATTATCAATGTTGATGCTGCGGGGTTTGTCTTCGAGAATTTTGCAAACAGAAATGATGATTGAAACCTTAGCTCACCGCGATATGGGTTCAAGGTTGATCAGCTTTTTGTTAATTCTGTGTCGTGATTTCGGGATTCCTTGTGCTGATGGCATTACTATTGATTTAAAACTATCTCATCAAGCGATCGCAGAAGCCATTGGTTCAACTCGCGTGACCGTCACCAGATTACTAGGGGATCTGCGTGAGAAAAAGATGATTTCGATCCACAAAAAGAAGATTACTGTGCATAAACCAGTGACTCTCAGCAGACAGTTCACATAAAATTCATTGGAGTCAGGGGAAAAAGTGTGTGTTATATTCTCTATGTAACACTCATAGTTGGCAATAAATCTCAAATATTAAGTGATTTTTGCTCTTGCCAACTTCCCCGTTCTCCACAGATAATGAATGACCTCATCTGAATAGGGTAGCCCCTAAATTTATCCTGAATGAAAGCAACTAGGCATTCTAAAAAGTCTGTGAACACTGGTGGAGGTAAATGAGCGATAGCGATAGTTTCATAGCTATGGGGAGTGTGAATGAAAGTAGTAGGCTGTATCTGGAAACATTTCGGTAGCTGAAGATGACCACCGGGTACATCCTCATTGCAGCAATTTTAATTTTGGGAGGCGTAATTGCCACTGTTGGCGATCGCATCGGCACAAGAGTTGGCAAAGCACGCCTCTCTCTATTTAAGCTTCGTCCCAAAAACACAGCTGTACTAGTAACTATTTTCAGTGGTGTACTAACAGCAGCCACAACCCTGGCCATCTTATTCTTAGTTGATGATGGATTGAGAAAAGGCGTTTTTGAGCTAGAAGATATTCTCAAAGACCTCCGACAAAAACGAGAACAACTCAAAGTAGCAGAAGAGCAAAAAAGCCAAGTAGAGGCTGAACGCAACAAAGCCAATCAAGAATTAGAAACAACCAAAAAAGAGAAATTTACAGCACAGCAAGATTTAGCGCAAACTCAAACAAAACTCCAGCGCACCCAAAATCAGTATCAAAAAGCCATAGCTGAACTGCAAAGTGTTTACAATCAAAGAAAAGCACTACAAGCAGCCGTTGCTAAACTAGAGGCAGAACGTAGACGACTCTACATTGAAGCTCAACAAGCAATTGCCGAACGGGATCGCGAAATAGCTAAACGCCAAGTTGCTATAGAACAACGCGATCGCGAATTGAGTAACCGTCAACAAGCGATAGAACAGCGTGATCTCAAAATTGCCCAGCTAGATAAACTCATCCAAAATCGCAACCTAGAGATTGCTCAGAGAGAACAAGTAATTGCCAAACGAGAATCTCTGCTCAAAGAATTAGAGAGACAACAGGATTATTTAGAACAGGAAGTGGCAAGACTGGAAAAATATTACCAGTCATATCGTGACTTGCGTTTGGGTAAATTAGCTTTGGTGCGGGGTCAAGTTCTAGCGGGGGCGGTGGTGCGTGCTAACCAAGGAACGACTGCCCAGCAAGTAATTTTACAATTACTCCAAGAAGCCAATCGCAATGCTAGCATCGAACTAGCTGAACCCGGAACTTCTGCCGATGCACAACTGCTGCGTGTGACTCCAGATAGGATTGAACAGCTGATCAAACAGATTAGTGATGGTCGAGAATACGTAGTCAGAATTTTCTCTGCTGGTAATTATGTCAGAGGAGAAAAACAAATCGAATTTTTCGCTGATACAGCTAGAAATGTTTTAGTATTCTCTGAGGGTGAGGTATTAGCTACAACTACCGCCGATCCCAGAACCATGACCTCATATCAGTTAAGGCAACGCTTAGATTTATTAATTTCAGCATCCCAATTTCGCGCCCGGAATGCGGGAATTGTTGAAAGTGTACAAATTGATGGGACTTTTATTCGTTTTGTTTCTTTATTGCGACAGTTTGAGCAGCCAATAGAAATTAAAGCAGTAGCAGCAGAAAATACTTATACAGCTGGGCCATTGAGAGTAAAATTATTAGCAATTCAAAATGGCAAAGTAGTTTTAAGTACTTAAAAAATAGGGAGTATGGAGTAGGAAAAGTTAAATCAGTGAACTAGTGAACAGTTATCAAGCAACTGATAAATAATAACTGATAACTGTTTATGCCCCATGCCCATTCCCTTATAAAAAATTTATTATGTCTTTTAGTGAATTTTCACCGACACAACCTGTTATTTTAGGTTTTGACCCTGGTAAAGATAAATGTGGTGTAGCCGTGATGGGATTAGATCGGCAATTGCATTATCACAAAGTTGTGCCTTCCCAGGAAGCGATCGCTACCATTGATAACCTGCGCCAAAGGTTTCCTGTTTCCTTGTTAGTGATGGGAAATCAAACGACCGCAAAACGTTGGAAACAGCAGTTGCAACAAGAATTGCTAGAACCTGTCAATATTGTTTTAGTAGACGAGCGTTATAGTACCTTGGAAGCACGCGATCGCTATTGGCAAATGTATCCCCCTCAAGGATTGACAAAGCTACTACCGCACGGAATGCGCCAGCCACCACGCCCCATAGATGACATTGTTGCAATTCTCTTAATCGAAAGATATTTAAGCCGCCTTACCGAATCACTGGGAAACTAGGGATTAGGGGTCTTTTTATCCTTGTTGACTGTTCCCTGTCTATAGTTGTGCGCGAATAGTAAATGCGTAATCTCCTCCTGGTTCTAGTTGATAGTCTTGCTGTTCCAAAAACCTTCCTAGCGGTTCTTTGATTAAAGCACGACCCTGGGAAGGTTTAACGGAAAGTTCTCCCCGGCGGAAATTCCATTGGAAATGCCATTCAAAATCCCCTGCACTCACTTCACCTTCTAGGAAGCCGTGTTGCCAAGATTGGCGGGTGATTTTGACGTGGGCGGTAGTTTCTGGCAAACGTTTAGCACTCACAATGCTTGGTGTTAAGTATGAAACAACAGCTAATTATTTAGGCTATCTTTTATTTACCAAACTTCGCCGCGATCGACAAACTGATAGTATGAGTATTTTTGCTGAAGAGAATAGTCGCCAACTTTTATTTCTAGCTTGAAAAAGGGGTATAAGGGTATGAGGGTATATGGGTGTAAGGGAATGACTTTTTCATGTTTTCTTACGTACGCAATTCATGATGGCTACTTACGAAATGGAAAACATCAAGTTATAAACCTTCCCCAAAAATTTGCTTTATCTAGTACAGAAGTTTCATTACACAAGGAAGGTCAGCGATTAATCATCGAATCCATTTGTCCCGATTCTCTACTGGCAATGCTGTCCACTTTAGCAGACGTTGCGGGCAAGTTTCCTGATGTTGATGAAGAGCTACTACCACTCGATACATGATGTCTGAATGCAAATGTCCGTGAATTTGGATGAGTTCTGGACTGATACGAAGAAAGTTGGCTGCCGTCATCAAAACCTAACTTTAGGTGGTGATGGTATGCGTTCTGCTATCCATACCCAACTTCGCTTGTTGAGTTGCTCTTATTCAAAAATGATGAAAAACTTTACGGCGATGCCTAGCTAAAAGGCATCGCGGATTTTAGATAGAATCTAAAATCCCCATCGATTTAACGATTCACCGCCGCAGCTTCCCGCGCCGCAGCTGCTTGATCTGGGTGAATACCCAAGCGAGTGAGATTAATGCGTCCTTTATTGTCAATTTCGCGCACTTTGACAATGACTTCATCACCCACAGCGACTTCATCTTCCACCTTGCCCACACGATAATCAGCAAGTTGGGAAATATGGATCATTCCTTCCTTACCGGGAAGAAACTCCACAAAAGCACCAATTGGTATAATCCGAGTTACCCGTCCAGCATAAACATCGCCTTCATTCAGCTTGCGGGTCATGCCTTGAACGATATTACGCGCTCTTCTAGCTTTATTCTCATCTACCGCAGAAATGGTAACTGTACCATCATCTTCGATGTCAATTTTTGCACCAGTTTCTTCGGTGATACCCTTGATTGTTTTACCACCAGGGCCGATGACGAGACCAATCATGTCTGGATCAATCTTAATTGTCAGGAGACGTGGAGCATAGGGTGAAGTTTCAGTGCGTGGGGTGTCGATGGTTTGCAGCATTTTGTCGAGAATGTGCAATCTAGCTGCTTTGGCTTGGTGAATGGCTTGAGCAATCACATCTAAAGACAAACCAGAGATTTTCATGTCCATTTGTAAGGCAGTAATCCCTGTATCTGTGCCGGCGACTTTAAAGTCCATGTCACCTAAAAAGTCTTCAATGCCTTGGATATCCGTCAGAACTCGGACTTCATCCCCTTCTTTAATCAAACCCATAGCTGCACCACTAACGGGTTTAATGATAGGTACACCTGCATCCATTAAGGCCAGGGTAGAACCGCACACAGAACCCATTGAGGTAGAACCGTTAGAAGAAAGCACTTCCGAGACTACGCGAATTACGTAGGGGAATTGTTCTTTTGGCGGTAATACAGGTAAGATTGCTCGTTCTGCTAATGCACCGTGACCGATTTCCCGTCTACCTGGGGCGCGTAATGGTTTGGTTTCCCCAACGGAGAATGGGGGGAAATTATAATGGTGCAGGTAGCGTTTAGATTGGTCTGTTTGCAAGTCGTCGTTGAGGTTTTGGGCATCTCCGGGAGTACCAAGGGTACAAGCAGATAACACCTGGGTGAGTCCGCGATTAAATAAACCGCTACCGTGGACGCGCTTGGGTAAGACATCAACTTGACAAGAAACGGGACGGACTTCATCTAATTTGCGTCCATCGACACGCACGTTATCTTCAACGATTTGACGGCGCATGAAGTACTTAGTAATGTCTTTAAAAGTATTACCCAAAGCTTTGCCATCTGCATTAGCAGCAACGCGAATGGGATCTTCTTCTGGAAGTTCTGCGATCGCTGTGGCAATATTTTCTTTTACGGCATCTAACGCGCTATCGCGTTCGGGTTTGCCTAAATCAAACTGAGCCAGAATTTTCTTAATTTCGTCGCTGGCGCGATCGCGGATATAATTTGATAGGGTTTGGTCTACTTCTGGTGGTGCTTCCTGCACAATTTCCAAACCCAGTTCTGCTACTAAATCTTGCTGCGCTTTAATTAAATCGCGCACGGCTTCGTAGCCAAAATCAATCGCTTCAATAATATCTCGCTCTGGCAGTTGATTCGCACCTGCTTCCACCATGATCACGCCATGAGGTGAACCAGCTACGATCAAATCTAAATCTCCAGCTTCGATTTCTGCATAGGTGGGGTTAATGATAAAGTCATCACCTACCAAACCTACCCGTACGGCTGCCATTGGCCCGTTAAAGGGAATTTTGGCAATTAAAGTCGCAATAGAAGCACCTGTTACCGCCAATACGTCTGGTGGTACTAGTTCATCCATTGACATGGTGAACGCGACAACTTGCAAATCATCCCGCAACCATGAAGGGAACAAAGGACGCAAGGGACGGTCAATCAAACGGCTAGTCAGAATAGCTTTTTCTGGCGGACGACCTTCCCGACGCATGATCCCGCCGGGGATTCTCCCAGCCGCATATAGTCTTTCTTCGTAATCTACTGTCAGGGGAAGGAAATCGATGCCCTCTCTGGCTGCTGATCGCGTAGCTGTCACCAAAACAGCTGTATCCCCTGATTCTATCAACACAGACCCACCAGCTTGCGGTGCTAGTAGGCCTACCTTCAGTCGAATATCCCTTCCATCGAAGGATATTGACTTCTCAAATTCTGCCATTCAGCTTTTTTTCCTTCTCTTTCTTTATTCTCTCTCTGTGGCAATCCTAACATTTATGCCCTGTGGCTGGCTTCTATTACATACAAATAGCAACAAGTTGCTCCACACAAGCGCAACACATCTTCAGTGCATCAGCTAGTTTTACCACTGAGTGGAATACTCCCAATCATAACAAAACCTCAAGACCGCCATAGGATAATTCAAGGTATATTGGTTTCAAAGACCAAGATAGCGTGATAAATGCTGTTACCGATCGTGCTGTTAGTGATAGCGGAGCGATGAGCCACGTCAAAATTACTAGTACAGCAAGACGGTAATGAAGCTATTATTTGAAATAGACGCTAAAGCAATAAGTATTCTGCTATTTCAACTGAGCTTGCTTGTCATATACTTTATTGTCTTGGTGTAATTTTTATATCTTCATATTCTTGAGTTTTTATATTAGCTAAATATAGAGTTTCATCAATGATTAACAATATTTAATTTTTAACCAAAATAGATATTTTTATTTATGATAAAACAATTGCAAGATTTTGTTTTAACCCAAATAATATATAAAAAACAACCTCAATTAAGTTTAATTTAATTAAAATTTGAGTAATTAAAAAATGGCAATTTTACACGGAAGTTGGTTATCAAAAGAGCAGAAAAATTGTTTATTTGTTTGGGGTGAAACGTGGCGATCGCCACGAGTAGATGTAAATTTGAGTGAGTTACCATTTCATCCTTTGGCGATGACAGCAGTTGAATTGAGTGAGTGGTTATCTGTCGAAAATTTGAAGTTGGCAGATTTGATTACTCAAGGAGTAAATAAGGTAGCCACTAAAGCCACAAGTGCTAAAAAAAACAATTTACCTAGTCATGCCCAAATAGTTAATCTCCCAACTCAGATTATAGAAGTAACTCAAACAGAAACAGCATTAATTGCCCCTATACATTCGGCGGTTGTGGAATCAGCAACCGACTCGCAACCATACTTACAACCTTGGCACGTTGAAGGTTTTTGTCTCCAACCCATAGCAGCGATTAAATTTCTCACCACTTTACCTTTAAATATTGTGAATGGGGAAGAAACTTTTTTAGGTGGAGATTTACGTTTTTGGTCACAAATTGCCCGTTGGAGTTTAGATTTAATTTCACGTTCTAAGTTTTTACCAACCATCCAGCGACAAGCTAACGGGAATTTTGATGCTCAATGGCAAGTTCTTCTAGATAGTGCCGCAGATGGAACTCGCTTAGAAAAGTTTGCGGCAAAGATGCCATTAGTTTGTCGGACTTATCGAGAATTGGAAACTGAGGACTGGGGATTAGGGACTGGAGGAGAATTTAGTCAGTCACCAATGTATGTGGATTTTCCCAGACCAGCACAAGAATTGATTTTATCATTTCTCAATAGTGTGATTGATGCTCAAGTGCGAGAGATGGTCGGGACTCAAACGCTACTTGAACCCAGAGTGATGGCTTCTTTACCATTAACTGTTCGTCAGTGGTTGCAAGGTTTAACTGCTGCATCTGGCGCAGTGAATGCAGACGTGATTGGTGTAGAAAGATTAGAAGCGGTACTGAAAGCTTGGACGATGCCGCTACAATATCAATTAGCTAGCAAAAATCAATTTCGTGCCTGCTTTCAGTTGCGATCGCCTGATGCTGGGGACACTGATTGGACATTGGCATATTTTTTGCAAGCGGCTGATGATCCAGAATATCTAGTGGATGCTGCCACGATTTGGCAACATCCTGTTGAGCAATTAGTTTACCAGAATCGCAGCATTGATCAACCGCAAGAAACATTATTGCGAGGTTTAGGTCTAGCTTCTCGATTGTATCAGGCGATGTCTGGCGACAAGGGGCAAAGCCCATACACATCCAGTTTAGAAACTGAATCACCCCAATCGTGTCATCTCACCCCCATGCAAGCCTATGAATTTATCAAATCCGTAGCTTGGCGATTTGAAGATAGCGGCTTAGGCGTGATTTTACCGCCTAGTTTGGCAAACCGCGAAGGCTGGGCGAACCGCTTGGGGTTAAAAATTTCCGCTGAAACTTCTAAGAAAAAGCAAGGCCGTTTAGGATTACAAAGTTTACTCAATTTTCAGTGGCAATTAGCGATCGGTGGACAGACAATTACTAAAGCCGAATTTGATCGCTTAGTGGCTTTAAATATTCCCTTGGTAGAAATTAACGGTGAATGGGTGGAGTTGCGTCCCCAAGATATTAAGACAGCCCAAAACTTTTTTGCATCCCGTAAAGAACAAATGTCCCTGTCTTTAGAAGATGCGTTGCGCCTGAGTACTGGGGATACTCAGGTAATTGAAAAGTTACCAGTAGTTAGCTTTGAAGCATCCGGGGCTTTACAAGAATTAATTGGTGCACTGACTAACAATCAAGCAGTTGCACCTTTACCCACACCGAAAAACTTCCAAGGACAGCTACGACCTTATCAAGAAAGAGGTGCAGCTTGGCTAGCTTTCTTGGAACGTTGGGGTTTAGGTGCGTGTCTCGCTGACGATATGGGATTAGGAAAAACGATTCAGTTTATTGCATTTCTGCTACACCTAAAAGAACAAGATGTATTAGAAAACCCCACATTACTTGTTTGCCCAACTTCTGTTTTAGGCAACTGGGAACGAGAAGTGAAAAAGTTTGCACCAACACTAAAAGTCTTGCAATATCACGGTGATAAACGTCCCAAAGCCAAGGCATTTCAAGAAGCAGTCAAAAAAAATGATTTAGTTATTACTAGTTACTCATTAATTCATCGGGATTTAAAATCTTTGCAGACTGTTGATTGGCAAATGATTGTCCTGGATGAAGCCCAAAATGTGAAAAATTCTGAAGCCAAACAATCACAAGCAGTCAGACAATTAGAATCAACATTTCGCATTGCTTTAACAGGTACGCCAGTAGAAAATAGACTGCAAGAATTGTGGTCAATTTTAGATTTTCTTAATCCCGGTTATTTAGGAAATCGGCAATTCTTCCAACGACGTTTTGCTATGCCAATTGAAAAATACGGTGATGCAGCTTCTTTAAATCAATTACGTTCTCTAGTTCAACCTTTTATCTTGCGTCGTTTGAAAACTGACCGAGAGATTATTCAAGACTTACCAGACAAGCAAGAAATGACAGTATTCTGTGGCTTAACTACAGAACAAGCTGCACTTTATCAACAAGTAGTAGAAACATCATTATCTGAAATTGAATCTGCTGAAGGTTTGCAACGTCGGGGGATGATCTTGGCTTTATTAATTAAGCTGAAACAAATTTGTAATCATCCAGCCCAGTATTTGAAAGCATCGACATTAGCACAACATAATTCAGCTAAATTACAACGGCTAGAAGAGATGCTAGAAGTAGCATTAGAGGAAGGCGATCGCGCCTTAATTTTCACTCAATTTGCTGAATGGGGTAAATTGCTAAAACCACATCTAGAAAAGCATCTCGGACGCGAAATATTCTTTTTATATGGGAGTACCACCAAAAAGCAACGCGAAGAAATGATTGACCGTTTTCAACATGACCCTCAAGGGCCGCCAATCATGATTTTATCCCTCAAAGCTGGTGGTGTAGGATTAAATTTAACCAGAGCTAATCATGTATTTCACTTTGATAGATGGTGGAATCCAGCCGTAGAAAATCAAGCCACAGACCGAGTATTTCGCATTGGTCAGACCCGTAATGTACAAGTACATAAATTCGTTTGTACTGGTACATTAGAAGAAAAAATTCATGACATGATTGAAAGCAAAAAACAATTAGCAGAACAGGTAGTGGGTGCTGGCGAAGAATGGTTAACAGAACTAGATACAGACCAATTAAGGAACTTATTAATATTAGACCGCAGTACAGTTATCGATGAAGATACAGAATAAAAGCGGAATACCAACCGCAATCTTAACCACATTAATCTTGAATCTGGATTAAGAGAAATTCCTGAGCAACCTCTTCAGAGAATAACCTATTTAAAAATAACTCATAAATTATGACCAATACAACACTACAAGCAAGCCGGGAATGGTGGTCACAAAGATGGCTAGAATTACTCGATTCCTACCGCTTTAAAAAACGCTTAGAACGTGCAAGAAATTATGCTCGTCAAGGTAATGTTCTCAGCATTGAATTCAAAGGCTCAAAAGTATTAGCTAAAGTTCAAGGTAGTGAACTAGAACCTTATAAGGTTTCCCTTTCCCTCGATTCTTTTAGTGATGAAGAATGGGGTTATATTATTGAAACTATGTCTCAAAAAGCTGTTTTTGCTGCTAAATTATTAGCAGGAGAAATGCCCCAAAATATTGAGGAAGTATTCACAGCTAATGGATTGTCTTTATTTCCCTTTACACTAAGTGATGTTCATAGTAAATGCTCTTGTCCTGATAAAGCTAACCCATGTAAACACGTTGGCGCAATTTACTATCAGTTAGGTGACAGATTCAGCGAAGATCCCTTTGTTTTATTTCAATTACGAGGAAGAACTAAAGAACAAATTATTAGTGATTTAAGACAACTACGTGGTGCAAAGTTAGTAGTCGATCAAACTGCAACACAAGATCATCAACAACCAATTCATAGTCATCAACATAATATTACGATTGATTATTCGTGGCAATATAATGAGCCGCTAGATTCTTCTTTAGTAGTAATTACGCCATCAAGTAACGAGACAGTATTAGATATGTTAGGTGCTATTCCTCTAGCTAAAACAGAGGATGATGCTATTAATTTAAATTCTAGTGATGTAGTGATGCAATATTTAGAGACTCTGTATAAAGATGTTAGCCAAAAGGCGATGCTAGCAGCAATGAACGTGGGAGGAAGTTGATTTTGAATTGAATCGAACAGTTTGATTTACACTACCTAAACGCGAAATGCAAAATGGACAGTAGTTGGACAAAATTAATTACACAGAGTCATTGCGATCGCAATGACTGTAAGTATTTTCGTTCAATTACTGTCAGGCGATCGCAATCCTGGCTCAGAGCAAATCAACACCCAGTATTTACTGTCCAAACTCTGATCTAGCTTGTTCAACTAAATCTGCTGTCACCACATCTTTTTGGGCTTGACGTGCCAAATGCTCAATTCGAGCTTTTGCCTGGGCGCGCACAAAAAAGGGGATATTCTGTAACTTATCTTTGGCTTCGGATGTCCAATGTAAAGTATCAGTAAAATTAGAATCTTTCATCTTGCTATCCCCCGAACTGAAAAAGTTTTCGATTGGCTTGGTTATGTCAAACTATTAACAAAAATTAATGTAAATGCCTGTGAATGATTTCATCAATCATGGCTTCTAAATTTTGTTCATATATATCTGATTGTGTCACAACTAGACGTGCATAACGCTCATCCACATCAAAAGCTTCTTGCACCCAACCTTTCCAGCCACGGGCGCGTTTATCAATTTCCAACAAAACTTCTAATCGGTCTGCTCTCAAACGGAAGACAACTTCTAATTCATCTAAATGGTTACGATAATTACCTGTAGGGCGAAACTCTAATTCTTGTACAAATGGATAAGCACCACCAAAATGATGTGTGTATTCACAATCAACCTTATATAGCTGAAAACCCAAATTTTCCAAAGCTTGCAATACCTTTTGCATTAATGGGTGTGGTTGTACTTCCAGATGGTCTCTGTCTCTAGGATTAATAGCCGATTTGATATCTAATCCTGTGCGTATATATACAGGGATTCTGCCAAAAGTTAAGGGTATTTCGTAAGGTAAATCTACTGCAAACGGGATAACCACTTCCTCTTTAGGCTGGATAGTCAAACGCTCTGAGAGTCGATAGTTAATCAGCACACACTCTTCTGTCACAGTTGAATCATCTACTTCCCGTTTATACTCAGTAGCCAGTTTTAAATAAATATCATCAATATCTTGAGCAACATCTCCACCACGAATATAGACTTCACCCTCTAATACCTCACCGGGAATCACAGAATTATTAAAAAGACGTGTATCTACTTTTGATGCACCAATGCCAACACTTGCTAAAAAATTTTTAAACATAGTCTCTAAGTTAGTAGTTGGGTTAGAAGAAAGTTAATTTGACTTTTGCTGTGTGTAATAACTATCAGATGATGCTGTGGAAGTTATGCAAGTCTAACTCCACATTTGCTCAATAGTCATTAGTCAACAGTCAACATCTCTTTTCATGAACTCTATTTCTCTAAAGAAAAAGACTCTTGCTGTTAAACAAGAGCCTTAAAAGCGTTCGATTGTCAGTGATGAAATAAACTTCAGAACCTAGTCAAGATCATTCATGAACATTACTGGTTCATTCTCACGGTCAATACCTTTCTCGAAACCACCAGCAGCAGCGCGAGCGCGACCAGCGTGCCACAGGTGACCAACGAGGAAGAAGAAACCTAATACAAAGTGAGAAGTAGCCAACCACGCGCGAGGAGATACGTAGTTGAAGGAGTTAATTTCGGTAGCAACGCCACCTACAGAGTTCAAAGAACCCAGAGGAGCATGAGTCATGTATTCAGCAGCCCGACGAGCTTGCCAAGGCTGAATATCGTTCTTGATTTTCTCTAGGTCGAGACCGTTGGGGCCACGTAGAGGTTCTAACCAAGGGCCACGGAAATCCCAGAAGCGCATGGTTTCACCACCAAAGATGATTTCACCTGTAGGAGAGCGCATCAAGTATTTACCCAGACCTGTGGGGCCTTGAGCAGAACCAACGTTAGCACCTAAGCGTTGGTCACGGATCAAGAAGGTTAAAGCTTGAGCTTGAGAAGCTTCAGGACCAGTTGGGCCAAAGAATTCGCTGGGGTAAACGGTGTTGTTGTACCAAACCATGCAAGAAGCGATGAAGCCCATTAAGGACAGCGCACCCAAGCTATAGGAGAGGTAAGCCTCACCAGACCAGATGAACGCACGACGCGCCCAACCAAAAGGCTTAGTGAAGATGTGCCAGATACCACCAGAAATACAAATTAAAGCAACCCAGATGTGACCACCGATAACATCTTCCATGTTATCTACACCAACAATCCAGCCTGCGCCACCAAAAGGAGATTCGATTAAATAACCGAAGATAACAGCAGGATTGAGGGTTGGATTGGTAATTACACGAACATCACCACCACCAGGGGCCCAGGTGTCGTAGACACCGCCGAAGAACATTGCCTTCAGCACTAACAGCAACGCACCACAACCCAAAATGATCAGGTGGAAACCGATGATGTTGGTCATCTTGTTCTTGTCTTTCCAGTCATAACCAAAGAAAGAGGAATACTCTTCTAAGGTTTCTGGGCCGCGAACAGCATGATAAATACCACCAAAGCCCAAGACTGCGGAAGAAATTAAGTGAAGTACCCCAACTACGAAGTAAGGGAAGGTGTCGATAACTTCACCACCAGCACCCACACCCCAACCTAAAGTAGCGAGGTGAGGTAACAGGATTAAGCCCTGTTCGTACATTGGTTTTTCTGGAACGAAGTGAGCGACTTCAAATAGGGTCATCGCTCCAGCCCAGAAGACGATCAAACCAGCGTGAGCAACGTGTGCGCCCAGCAGTTTACCAGATAAGTTGATGAGGCGAGCGTTACCAGACCACCAAGCAAAACCGGTGGATTCTTGGTCGCGTCCGCCGCCCATGACGGCAGTTCTATTAGAGAGCGTTACCACGGGGTAGTACCTCTTCGGGGAATACAAATTTTTCGTGAGGCTGGTCTTGAGGAGCCATCCAAGCGCGGATACCCTCATTCAGCAAAATGTTCTTGGTATAGAAAGTTTCAAATTCGGGGTCTTCAGCCGCGCGCAACTCTTGGG
>Ga0209172_10000605_pt1 | contig 95385 bp, 87 predicted proteins | sample LarsenN4metaG_FD_184113 | JGI IMG/M metagenome (GOLD analysis project Ga0209172, IMG submission 184113) | Hot spring sediment bacterial and archeal communities from British Columbia, Canada, to study Microbial Dark Matter (Phase II) - Larsen... ... | reverse complement strand
GAAAGCGGGCTTTGCCCACTCCGCTTCGCTACGGGAGGCTTCGCGCTAACCGTAGTCGGTTAGTCCGCTAGTGGGCTGGTTGGGTAGTTCTCTTGTCCTGCCGAAGGGTAAGCCCGAACCTAATTACAAAACCAAAGGCACATCGCGTGGGAGGTTTGCTACTTCATCCCAAGTTAAGTCGTCGAAGTTGAAGAAGTTTGTCATAGACGGAATTATAGTGGGGAATGGAAAAACGGGAGTTGGGATTCGGGAATTGGAGACTGGAGAATTACAAACATGACATGTCTTAACGTAATTTATACAGATTAAGATTCGTGTCTGCGCATAAGTTGTGATTAACTCAGGTTCTAATGAAACATGTCATGTTTTTTCGTAGTTGAAGAAGGTTGTCTTAAGGGAAATAATCTGTCGACTTAATTATAAAATCTAGCGGAATATATAAAAGAATAAAGTAACTAACAAATCATGTATGCTCATAAGTGACCAAACAAAAACTAATGAAAAAAAGATACTTCTTAAAAAGGTGTACAATTGATTTGATCTTGACATTATTGCCTCAATTGACCCATCTGTTTTTATCATCACACTATATAGAAGCATAAAAAAGATAGTAAGCGAGCCCATTATTCCCTTAACTACAATAGTATACTGAAAAGTCTTAAATGCAAGTATTGCCCCAATTATGCTTGCAATTATAATAATAGTATAAACAAAATATTTTTTAATGTTAAAATTCATCATTTATTATATTCCTTAATAGATACCAATTGTTAATATGGCACCATTAGTGGATTCCGATAACTAGGTGTGGCAGGAGTCAAAGTTGCACCATTAGACCCTTGTGATTGTTCTACAGTTGGCAGGGCTGGTGTAGAGTATGCCCCAGGTAAGTTTTGCAATGAGGGATCATAATTGTTAAAAGGAATAGTAGGAGTTGGAGTAGGGGTTTTTGATGGCACTATTAACTTTCCATCTTCTGGATCATATGTACAGTTTGAATTCGAATCGCAAGTAGATAAATTGTATACAGTTATAACTATAAAAGAACTGATAGATATAACGATGCCAATGCATTCCTCTTTATGTGTTTTACAGTAATCACGATTAAATTTTATATTTTTATTAATGTCGTCAAAAGTTCTTGATAACTGATCTATTAGATTATTTAATCTTTGCTGTCTTCTTTCGTCATCCTTTTTTGTTTTTCTTACAACACCTCCTACTTCACCTATCACCCGGTCTGTAGCGTCCCGAATATCTGGATTAGCGTAATATCCTATTAATGCAACTGATGCGACTAAAGCAAAAGTTCCTAAACCAATTAATACTAATGGACAAACTGGAACACAACGTCCATCAGGGTCAGAGTATCGAATTGGGTTATTAATAGTATAAGAATACCTATTCCAACTTTGTGAATTAGTTGGGTCAGGCACAATTGTATCAGGCTGAATAAACCTGTTCAGCACGGTTGAGTAAAAGCGGGCTTTATAGTCCATCAAGCCAAGGTCTGCATCCAAGTTGCGTTGACCTGTATAGCCGTAGTCGGTTAGTCCGCTAGTGGGCTGGTTGGGTAGTTCTCTTGTCCCGCCGAAGGGTAAGCCTGAACCTAATTACAAAACCAAAGCCACATCGCGTGGCAGGTTTGCTACTTCATCCCAAGTTAAGTCATCGAAGTTGAAGAAGTTTGTCATGGACGGGATTATAGTTAGGTGCTAGACAATCATAATTTGCGACTCCGGAGCGGGTCGAACGCTCAACCAATTGATTAAGAGATAGCAGACTATTTGTCAAATACCTCAAATGTGTACAATCTGTCTAAATGATTAGGTAATTAATAAAAACTTTTCTTATATTTCCATTCAGTCCAATCAGTATTTTTGTGTAAGGTGTACTCAAGGTGTACTGAATTTTTATCTAAGGTGATAATTATTGGTTATGAGCTTTAGGAATGAATAGGAAATAGGATTTGTGGATACAGACATGATATGCCTTACGAGATACATGGAATTGCAATACGATTCTGTTTTGTTTTTAGAGAGTTTTACTAGTACAAACCAAAGATTTCACATTAATAAATTTGAAGTCTGTACATCTTAAGAATTTAAACATGACATTAGCTTATTATTTATTTTCAAAACTAATTCACTAAACAACTCTGTTGTCACTCCACTGGCTGATATATCCGACCTATACATAACAAAGTAATTTTGATATCTTCCGATCATAAAACAACGATGCCCAAAATTTACTACATCCCCACACGCGATTTCATAATCTTCGAATATGGTATGGTCATTTGAAAATGTCGGTAAAAGTTCCCATGAATCAGTCACCTCTCTAGGGGAGAATATTGATTTTTTGTGTTGATTAAAGACATCCTTAGATCTATTAGGTGAAAAATAATATACTACCATTTGGTTTATTGAGCCAACACGATAATATGCTGTTTGAGCAATAGACTCCTTAGGTTCACTATATAGTTTAGTTTTGATGTCCTCAAAAACTGTTCCTGATGGATAGTCGGACTCTTCTAAAAGTATTTTGTCAACAGGACAATGTTCATACTCATCAGGTCGATTTACTAAAGTACAACCTAAAAATGCTAAAGCTATAACAGGTATCAATTTTAAGAAATATCTTTTTTTCATATATTTACTTTCTAGTAATTATAAAATCTGTTTGCTGAGTAATTGTTATATCTAGGTAAAAAGTTTTTAGGGCTTTCCACTATTGCTAGTTTGTCTGAGTGTTCAAAATTATCGAATGCATTTTTCAAGTCTGTAATTGTTAATGACTGGTCACTTTGATAATATTCATTATATAAATATATTCCGAATTCAACTGCATAATGATCATCAACTGTATCACAGTAATAAGGAGCATCGCATGGGCCTAATTCACCTTCATTCCTTAGTTCTACATCTAATTGCTGTGCTACTCCTGCTCCTATATAAAGTTCATCTTCTGTCCATCCAGCAGCAGTTCCATAAAATCCATAGAAAATATTTCCTGCTGTTGAAAATTCATACCAGTTATCTCCAATTTTTATAGGACTTTCAGGTCCGAATTGCTCTTGCATTTTATCCTTAACATCATACTTTGCTCCGTCATGAACTAAAAGATAAAAAAGTGTACCAGCCATTGCTTTAGGGGCAATAATGCCATTGTTTGAATTGGTAGATTCATTTAATATTCGTATTGCTTTTATTTCAGAAGATTCAGCAGCGTCAACTGATGCTACAACTAACCATTGCGTTACATCTCTTTGGTCTCCAAGTGGAGGGCATCTTACTCAGGGCTGACAAATAGGGTAATGCCCACTTGGATCATTAAAATTAATTGGACGATTTCCAACATATGAGTATCTATTCCACGCCTGCGGGTTTGTTGGGTCTGGCACAATCGAATCAGGCTGAATAAACCTGTTCAGCACGGGTGAGTAGAAGCGGGCTTTTCAGACCCGCTATCTCGGCAGTAAGTGCCAATCCAAAAATCGTTCCATGCGCTCATACACATCTAGCAAATTCTCTGGGCGTAAAAAACCATGAGGCTCATTGCCATACGTTTTATATTCAAAGACTTTATTTTCACGTTTCAAGGCTTCTACCCATTCTTCACTCGCTTCGGGCGGCACAATCGTATCGAGCAAGCCGTGCAAAATCAAAACCGGTTTTTGAATATTCTTCGCTTCGGCGATGGGTGAACCTTTCAAATAAACTTGCATATTTTCAGAAGGATGCCCCAAAAAGATTTCTGTGTAAAGCCGTAATCTTTTTTCGCATTGCGCCCACGAGCTGAGCAAATTGGAATCGCCATACTTAGTAACCCCGCAGGCAAATAAATATTCAGGGTCGCGCGATAATGAAGCAATCGTCATATACCCGCCATAACTTCCGCCAGCGATTCCAATTTTATGGGGCGATACATCTTTCAATGTCCGCAAAAATTTTGCGCCATGCAAACAATCTTGCATATCTCCCACCCCCCAATCGTTATAATTAGCGCGTTCAAACGTCTTGCCATACCCCGTCGAGCCGCGATAATTCGGCGCAATGTATGTATAACCCTTTGCCGTAAAATATTGCGCCGCTTCATCAAACGCAAAACCATATTGGTCTTTCGGTCCGCCATGCGGATACAAAATCGCCGCGCCGTTTGATTGTTTCGGGCGATATAAAAACGCAGGAATTTCTAAACCGTCGTAACTTTTGTATGAAACCAATTCGGGCGTTATAAACGGATATCCCTGTAAAGCCGCTGGCGTTGAAAACGTCAGTTGAACGGCTTGTTTTGTTTTCAAATCCATTTTGTAAATATCAGTCTGTAACGTAGGCGATTCAAATTCAAATGTAATGTACGACTCGTCTTTTGCCCAATTTGGGTTGGAATGAATCCCCACTTCGCTTCTTAAACTTACGGTTTTACCTGTTTCTGCTTCGGCGACATCTAACTCAAACGAACCGTTTCGATTCACAACCAAAAGAATCTGTTTCCCCGAAGGCGACCATTCATATTGAACAATATCTTGCCCGCCTGTGGTGAATTGATGAAGACCTTCGCCATTCGGTTGAATCAAATACAATTCGTCGCGCTCGCCTTCTTGCGCGATGAACGAAATCCACTTGCCGTCAGGCGACCATCTCGGAGAAACGGCTCGCGTTGAGGGTTTTCCATATAAGGTAATTTGTTTTCCAGTCCCAATTTCTAATAACACAATATCTAAGCGATTCAAATCATCAAAGCGACGTAAGTTATATAAAATAAACTTTCCATCAGGCGATGGGTTTGCATCCCAATGGTCGCCGATAGTATCGTTAGTTAAGGCAATAGGATAGTCGCCTTCGTAATTAGTAAGTAGTAATTGGTCGGCGTCATACCTTTCAAATGAAACAATTAAGCCTTTTGAGTCAGGCATCCAGCGCGGCGAACTGGCTGATGATGTGAAGTCGGTGATTTTTTTAGGCAAACCGCCTTTTGTAGAGGCAACATGCACATGCCCATTGAAGGTAAACGCCAGCCAGTGTCCATCGGGCGACCATTGCGGAATTTCGTCATCCCAATATGGCACAAGGGTTCTGCCTACGCTGACGCGGCTTAACCACCCTCCCTGCGCCGACATAACAAACACATCGGAGGAAGAAGCGCCGTCTTTGATGCAGGCAATCTGTCCCTGAGATGAAAGCTGATGAGAGCGAATCCGCTCGACCGAAGTCAGAAGCGGCAGAGTCAAGCCGGCGGGCGGTTTGAGGTCGGGTCTCTTAATAGAGGGCCAGCCGTTTCGTTCATATTTTTCTGTGAGTTTGATGGGGTTTTCCATTTGCAGATTTTACCAACGCTCTCTTATCAGTGCGAGGGGAGGGTGAGACGCTTCGCCTCTCTTCTTCTGCCGATAGCAATGACGATGCAATATTTCGCGCTTTCGCTATTCTTGAAATTACAGTAAAATTTACGCCAATGAATTCCTTAATAGGGTCATTGCATTGTGTTTTTTTACAAACCTGCGCCGTAGCAGTTTAATCTGCTGTGGCGCTATTTTTTTAATCAGAAAGAGGAGAAGAGATGAGACGTAAATTTTTATATGTTTTCTTGCTTTTGGCTTTGGTTCTTTCTGCGTGCGGGGCGGGGCAAAGCGCCGAGGCGCCTGTTGTGGTGCGTATTGGTTGGGCAGGCAGCCCCGATACGCTCAACCCCGGCACAGCCGTTTTGAGCGAGGCGTACACCATTTTCGCTTTGGTGTACGACACAATTTATGAATACCAGCTCGACGGCACATATAAATTAGACGTGGCGGAAAGCGCGGAAGTGTCGGACGATGGACTGACGTGGACGTTTAAGATTCGCAACGGAATTACCTTTCACGATGGCGAACCGATGACGGCGGAAGATGTGGCGTTTTCTATTAATTTGTATAAAGATAATGTGGATTATATTTATTTGAACGCTTACACATTAAATTTTGATACCGTAGAAGCCACCGACGACTCAACTGTGGTGATTACCTTGACAGACGCCGTGCCAAACATGGATTATTTACTTTCGTATCTGTATATTTTGCCGGAGCATATTTGGGGGCAATATGCCACCCCGCCAGGCTCGGTGGAATTTGAAAACCTTGAGATGATTGGCACGGGACCGTTTAAGATGGCGGAGTATTCTCAAAATCAGTTTGTGCGTTTGGCGGCAAATAAAGAGCATTTTCAAAACCCGCCTAAAGTTGACGAGGTAATCTTTCGCACTTATGAAAGCCAAGATGTGTTAGTGCAATCGTTGCGCAACGGCGAGACGGATATGATTACCGAAATGCCCGCCACGGCGGTTGGCGCTTTACAAAATGAGGAGAATATTGCTGTGGTGACGGGCGCGCCGTTTGCCCCAGATGTTTCTGATATTATCTTTAACCAAGCCGACCCTGAAACCTGCCCAACGGATGTTGGCGGGCTTTGCACAGGTCACCCCGCTTTGCGCGATAGGAATGTGCGCTTGGCGCTGGCTCATGCGACGAACAAGCAACAACTGATTGACGTTGTTCAATTAGGGTTTGCCACGCCGGGCTTAACCTTAATTCCAGACGGTTTAGGTCGTTGGTATAACAATACGCTTGAAGATTATGCCTTTGACGTTGATTTAGCCAATTCTATTTTAGACGAGGCAGGTTACCTTGATACCGATGGCGATGGCGTGCGCGAAATGCCCGACGGTTCTCTACCGTTGAACTTCCGTATGCATTGGCCCAGCGATAGCATTGACGGTCCGCGTATGGCGGAATTGCTGGCTGAAATGTGGAGCGAGGTGGGCGTAAGCTTAGAATTACAAGCCATTGAGCCAGATGCGCTCACCGCTGAATGCTGCCCGACTTTTGATTTCGATATTATTTTATGGGGTTGGGGGTCAGACCCAGACCCGAATCTGTTGCTTTCGGTTTACACCACCGAGCAAATTCCAAATGGGTATAACGAAACGGGCTATTCTAACCCTGTGGTAGATGAATTGAATATTCAACAGAGCCGCGAACTGGACCCACAAAAACGGCAAGAGATTGTTTGGGAAATACAACGTATTGTATTTGAAGATGTAGTGTATATTATTCCGTATTACGCTCAAGCGGTGCAAGCCTACCGCACAGACCGTTTTAGCGGCTGGATAACCGACTCGGGGAAAGTGGAACTTTCAGACGTGAGTTCGTTGGTTAACATTGAGCCAGTGAAATAAAATTCATCAACGCCGCCCTAAAGGTCTTAAGACTTTTAGGGCGGCATAGAAAGCGGAATATTTTGAATCGCTCTCAATATTTAATTAGAAAAGTGAGTTGGGCGGCGCTGACGATTGTATTCGTCATCGTGCTGAATTTCTTTTTGTTTCGCATTTTGCCCGGCGACCCTGCGCGGGCAGGCACGCGCGACCCGCGCCTTAAACAAGAAACGATTGAGTCGTTGCGCGTGCGCTTTGGGCTAGATAAGCCAGTGATTAATTGTTTTGAGTCGTTGAACCCAATCAAAGTGGGCGACTGCGGCGTGAACCCATTAGAAACGCAGTTCTTCATTTATATTGGCAATTTATTTCAAGGCGAATTGGGGTTTAGTTACCACACCAACCAGCCTGTGTTCCAAATTTTGACAGAGCGATTGTGGAATACTGTCCTATTAATTGGCGCCGGGCAAATTTTAGCCATTCTCTTTGGCATGGCGCTGGGTATTTTTGCGGCATGGCGCGCGCGCACGGCGGTAGATTACGCCTCGGTGGGGTTTAGTTTATTTGTGTGGAGTTTGCCCACATTTTGGTTAGGCATTATTTTATTATTTTGGGGCAGCGCCAGCGGTTTGCCTAGGCGGGCATGGCCACCCCCGGTATGGGGTCTATGCCGTTGTTACAACGCTGGGCAGATGTCGCTCGTCACATGTTTTTGCCTACGTTAACTTATACCATTGTGTTCATGGGCGAATACACGCTCATTATGCGCTCTAGTTTGGTAGATGTGCTATCGGAAGATTATATTTTGACAGCCAAAGCCAAAGGGTTAAGCGCTTTTCAAATCCTCAAAGACCATGCTCTCAAAAACGCCATGCTTCCGTTAGTGACGGTGATTGCGATTAATTTAGGCTTTACGGTGGCTGGCGCGATTCAAATTGAATCAGTCTTCTCATGGCCTGGCTTGGGGAGCGCCATCTTTGAAGCGGTGGAACGGAGAGATTACCCTGTTTTACAAGGGGCATTTTTATTGATAGCCGTGGCGGTGGTGGTCGCTAATTTGTTAGCCGACTTAACCTATAATTACCTCGACCCGCGCGTGCAATCGGAGTGATATGCAACTTACAACGCAACCTTCCTCTCTCCCTGTTCAAAGCGCTACGCGGTTCTCCGCTTTTTGGTCGGCTTTTAAGAAGAACCGCGCCGGCATTGTTGGGCTTTGGATGCTTATCGTTATTATTTTGGCGGCAGTCTTCGCTCCCATTATTGCGCCATACGACCAAAAAACTTCCACCACGAGTATTGAATCTATTTACCAGCCGCCTAGCGCCGAGCATTGGTTCGGAACGGACGACGCTGGACAAGACGTGTTTTCAAACTTTGTATATGGCGCAAGGATTTCTTTGACAGTTGGCTTTTTTGCCGCGTTTATTTCTATCATCATTGGCGGGGTCATTGGTCTCGGCGCGGGGTTTTTTGGCGGGCGCGTTGAGACGGTCCTCATGCGTTTTACCGACATCTTGCTTGTGATTCCAGATTTACCATTAATTGTGGTGATTGTGGCGCTGACAAAGCCTTCGCTGCTTAATATTATTTTTGTGATTGGCTTATTTGGGTGGACCACCACCGCCCGTGTTGTGCGCTCGCAGACTTTGGCGGTGAAATCGCGCAAATTTGTTTTGCGCGCTCGCGCCATTGGCGCTGGCAAAGGTCACATTATCCTTCATCACATTCTTCCGCTTGTGATGCCTATTTTGGTAGTGCAGGCTGTGTTGGTTATTTCGCTTGCTATCTTAAATGAGAGCGCGTTGTCTTTTATCGGTTTAGGCGACCCAACGACTCTCTCTTGGGGGCAAATGCTCAACTTTGCCTTTGGGCGTGGAGCAACTTCTACAGGGGCATGGTGGGCGTTGGTCTTCCCTGGGTTTGGCATTGTATGGGTAGTGTTGGGGCTTACATTGTTGGGGCAAGGGTTAGAGCAAGTCCTTAACCCGAGGCTGGATACTCACCACCTCATGGCTGGCAAGCCTGCCCTTAAGAAAGACGCGGCGGCGAAGCCGCTTTCTCCAAATTCATTACTCGAAGTTAAAAATTTATCTATTCACTATATAACCGAAGGCAAACCGCCCGCGCAGGCTGTGGAAAACGTTAGTTTTACATTGAAAGAGGGCGAATTGCTTGGCTTGGTGGGCGAGAGCGGATGCGGCAAAACAACGTTGATGCTTTCTTTGTTGCGCTTACTTCCCTCGGCTGGGCAAATTGTAAACGGCAACGTGTTTTTCAAAGGCAAAGACTTAACCTCATTAAGCGAAGACGAATTAAACGAAATTCGCTGGCGCGGCATTTCCATTGTCTTTCAAGGCGCAATGAACGCGCTCAACCCAGTTCGCACAGTGGGCGACCAAATTGCCGAAGCGGTGATGAAGCACGAGCCAAAATTTCCAAAAGATAAAATCCCAGCCCGCGTCGCTCAATTGCTTGATTTAGTGGGCATTAGCGTTGAACAACGCGACCATTTCCCGCATCAATATTCGGGTGGAATGCGCCAACGCGCCATGATTGCTATGGCTTTAGCCTGTAATCCCGACGTCGTTATCGCCGATGAACCTACCACCGCCTTAGACGTGATGATTCAGGCTCAAATTTTGGAATTGTTAGATAACCTACGCAAAAAACTTGGTTTAGCGGTTATTTTTGTAACCCACGATTTAGGCATTGTGGCTGAATTATGCGACAAAGTTTTAGTGATGTATGGCGGCGTGACCGCAGAATACGCCGATGTGGATACCATTTATAACCATCCCAAACACCCATACACCCAAGAATTGCTCAAAGCGTTTCCAGACTTAACAAAGCCCAAGAAAAAACTTGCGTCTATACCGGGCTACCCGCCCCGTTTAGACGCTTTGCCGGCAGGTTGCCGTTTTGCCCCGCGTTGCCCCGCCGCATTTGATAGATGCCATAAAGAATCGCCCGCCTTACATCTTATCGGCAATGATTCGCACGTTGTAAGTTGTCACCTTATTGAGGCTTCCAAATGAGCGCTGAACAATTTTTAGAAATTTATAATTTGAAAAAACATTTTGAAGCGGGTCGCCCTGCCTTATTCTCACGGAATACGCAAAAAGTCCACGCAGTGGACGGCGTAGATTTCACCTTGCGCCGCAGCGAAGTAATTGCCCTAGTAGGTGAAAGCGGGTGCGGCAAATCTACGCTGGCATTGTTGCTTATGGGGCTAGAAGACCCAACATCGGGCATCGTCAAATTTGAAGGGCAAGACATTACCCACCTAAACGACCACGAGCGCAAAGACTTACGCCGAAAAATCCAAATGGTCTTTCAAGACCCATACGAATCGCTCAACCCAACCCAAACCATAGAAGAAATCGTTACAGAACCTTTGGTAGTGCATGGCTTTGCAAACGTTCCAGACCGCCGCGAGCGCGTCGTCAAAGCGATGGAAGACGCCGGGCTAAAACCTGCCGAAGTATATCTAAGCCGTTACCCACACGAACTTTCTGGCGGGCAGCGCCAGCGCGTTGTCATAGCCGCCGCCCTCGTGCTTGAACCCGAAATTATTTTGGCTGACGAACCTGTTTCAATGTTAGATGTTTCTATTCGAGCAGAAGTCATCAACTTGTTAGCCGAACTCCGCATCAGCCGCCAAATTGCAGTCATCTTCATCACGCACGATTTAGGCTCAGTCGGCTTTTTTGCCGATAGAGTCGCCGTCATGTATCTTGGGCGCATTGTCGAAATTGGCACAATGCTCGAAGTGCTAGAAAACCCACAACACCCATACACCAAAGCATTAATCTCGGTCATCCCCGTTCCCAACCCGCGCTTGCGCCACGAAAGAATCATCCTCAAAGGCGAAACGCCCAACCCCATTAATATCCCCAGCGGCTGTCGCTTTCACCCGCGTTGCCCAATGGCAATTGAATCCTGCAAAGCGTCTGACCCGCCTATGGCGACATTAAGCAAAACCCATCAAGCGGCATGTTTATTGTTGGTAAAATAACCTTCACCCTGCCCTCTCCCTAAAAAGGAGAGGGAATTGCTTATGCACATCACCAGCGTTCAAAACCCCAAAATAAAACACATCGTTAAACTGCGCGAAGATAAACGCCAAAGACAAAAAGATAATTTAATTCTCGTCGAAGGCTTGGATGAACTCACGCTGGCGCTAAAATGCGGCTTGATACCGCGCACGCTTCTGACCTCGCCTGAACTTGCCAGCCAACCTTTAGCGTTCAACTCAGCCGAAATATTCACCGTCAGCCGCCCCGTCTTCGAGAAAATATCCTATCGAGAAAACCCAGACGGCTGGCTTGGAATTTTCCCCACCCCAAAAACTTCATTAGACCAAATTCAATTATCCGACCCCGCTTTAGTGATTGTAGCCGAATCAATTGAAAAACCCGGCAATTTAGGCGCTATCCTGCGCACTGCCGACGCCGCCAAAGTAGACGCCGTCCTCGTCTGCGACCCGCGCGTGGATGTATGGAATCCCAACGTGATTCGCGCCAGCCGAGGGGCGGTCTTTGCAATGCCTGTGGCGGAAGTAAATGCCCACGAAGCAGAAACATGGATACGGTCAAAAAAGATGCGAATCATAGCCGCCACACCGTCGGCGGATGAAATCTATTTCAATATCAATATGAAAGAACCGACCGCCATCGCCGTTGGCACAGAAGACACAGGGCTGACCGATTTTTGGATGAACCATGCCGACGTCAAAGCGCTCATCCCCATGTTAGGAAAAGTCAACTCGCTGAACGTATCCATCGCAACCGCCTTGATGGTATATGAAGCCGTGCGACAGCGAAACTCATCGTGAATACATCCTTGCTAATTTCAGAGTAAGATTTATAAAAAGATGAACGAAGACCTGCCCGATTCTCAAACGCAAATTGATATATTCGCCAGACTGGGCAAAGACTTGGCAAGCACCACCCATGCCGAAACCGCCGCGCAAATTATTCTCGATGCGGCAGACCAACTCATCGGCTGGGACGCTTGTTACTTGATTTTGTACGACCCGCAAAAAGGCGGCAAGCCGCGCCCTTTATTAACCATTGATACGATTGACGGCGAACGCGTGGTTCAAAAAGGCGCCGCGCCGGAGAAACCCAGCGAAAACATGCTCAAAGCTATTCAACAGGGGGGCTTTCTTTCTTTATACGAAAAACATTTTGATATTGACCCCGCCCTATCGTTTGGAAACATAAAACAAAGAACGCTCTCTCAATTATTTGCGCCCGTTGTCAGCGGCACACGGACAATCGGCGTGCTTTCGATTCAAAGTTACCAAGTTCACGCCTATCAAAACGACCAACTGAATTTGTTAAACAATTTAGCCAGTCATTGCGCCGGCGCCTTAGAAAGAATTTGGGCGCAAGAAGCCCTAAGCGATTTGGTGGAAAGATTAAAAGTTTTATATCAAGCGCTCAGCGAAATTAATGCCAGTTTAGACGTAGAGCGCGTGTGCCAAGTGGTGTATGAAACGGTTTGTAAAGTTATGCCTTGTAATGATTTTGTGGTAGATGGCTACGACAAAAAAACGAACGAAATTATCCCTATTTTTGCCATTGAGTACCCCGGCCGGCGCGTTTACACCCAAAAATATTTTGCCGACCATGGCTTAGCCGGCGAAATTGTGCGCACGCGAAAACCTATTGTGTTTAATACCATGCAAGAAATGAATGACAGCCACATTCGTTTTGAGTTTTACGGAGACTCCAGCCACAACGACCCTACCGAATCTATTTTAGCGGCGCCGATGCTCTTGCATGGAGAGATTTATGGAATGATTTCCGCGCAATCGTATCGGCAAAACGCTTATAACCATGACGACCAATACTTGTTGGAAATGCTGGCTTCGCATGTAGCGATTGCTATTGAAAACGCCCGCCTCTTCGACTCGGTTCAACAGGCGGCGTACACCGACGCATTAACCTCCACTTTGAATCGGCGCAGATTTTACGAGCTTTCTGAAATTGAATTTCAAAAAGCAAAAGCGTTACGGCAACCGCTTTCTATAGTCATGTTAGACGTGGATGATTTTAAAAAATTTAACGACCAGTACGGGCATAAAGTGGGCGATTTTGTATTAATCCAAGTGGCTGAAGTTTGCAAATCCGCTTTGCGCGCAAGCGATATTTTTGGCAGGCTCGGCGGCGAAGAGTTTGCCTTAGCCTTGCCAAATACAAAAGTGGATAATGCGTTAGAAATTGCGAAGCGTTTGTGTTTACTAATTAGCCAGTTAGATTTTAATAACGCCATTAAGCGTTTTGATAAAGAGCGACTTTTATTTCATTCCGACTATAACCTCAATGTCACCGTCAGCGTGGGCGTGGCGATGTGCGATGAAACCTGCAAAAATTTAGACGTTCTAATAGACCGCGCCGACCAAGCCATGTATTTGGCAAAAAACTTAGGACGCAACCGAGCGCATGTATGGGGGAGTGAGACTCTTAATTAACTTAATCATGCGAATCACTTCTCTTCATTCAACCATCTTCTTCCGTCTTTGGCTAACAGCGCATCCGCCTCGGCGGGACCCCACGTGGCGGGTTTGTAAATAGCCAAAGGCGGAGTGTGATGCGTTTCCCATGTTTGCAAAATTGGGTCAATGATAGACCAAGCCGTTTCCACTTCATCTGCCCGCGTAAATAACGAAGCGTCGCCTTGAAGCGCATCGAGCAATAATCTTTCATACGCTTCGGGGATGGCGCTTTTCCCGAATGCGTCGTCATAATGAAATTCCATATCCACCGAGCGGGTTTCGTTCACTTTATCGGGCGCTTTGGCTTCAAACCGCAAATGCACGCCTTCATCGGGTTGCAAATATAAAACCAACATATTGGGCTTCATCGTTTGCATGGGGAACATAGCCAGCGGCGGCTCTTTGAATTGAATAATAATTTGCGATTGTTTTTCGGCTAAGTTTTTTCCTGAGCGCAAATAAAACGGAACGCCTTTCCACCTCCAATTGTTGATGAAGAGACGCAACGCCGCATACGTCGGGGTAGTTGATTCCGCGCTTACGCCTTTTTCTTCGGTGTAGCCTTTATATTGCCCCCTAACGGTATTGATGGAAACTTGTTCGGGCGTCATGGGTTTGATAGCGCTAAGCGCCTTAACTTTTTCGTTTCGTAATGCGCTAGCGCTAAAGGAAGCGGGCGGCTCCATAGCGACTAGCGTAAGCAATTGCAGTAAATGATTTTGAAACATATCGCGCAGCACGCCCACGCCGTCGTAAAACCCTGCGCGATGCTCTAAACCGACCTTTTCCGCCACTGTGATTTGCACATGGTCAATATAATTGCGATTCCAAATCGGCTCGAAGATGGTGTTTGCAAAGCGGGTGAATAAAATATTTTGCACCGTCTCTTTGCCGAGATAATGGTCAATTCGGTAAATTTGATTTTCATGCAAGGCTTTATGCACTTGCTTGTTCAAAGTCGTCGCCGATTCTAAATCTGTGCCGAATGGTTTTTCTAAAACCACTCTTCTCCAGCCGCCGTTTTCTTCCAGTTGTTCTGTGGCGCTTAAGTTATCAATAATGATTGGAAAAAGCGTTGGCGGAAGAGCCATATAATACAAACGATTGGCTGTTTCGTTGTTTTCAAACGTTGCCAATTGGTTGGAAAGTTTTTTGAAATGTTCAATTTCTGTATATTTCCCAACCACATAACATAAGCGCGGAGCAAACATGCTCCACTCTTCTTCGGTAAACGCAAAACTTGCGAATTTTTTCATTCCTTCGAGTAAATGATTCCGAAACGCCTCATCGGAAAATTCAGTCGCGCCAAAGCCAATAATTTGCAACCGTTTAGGCGTTCTCCGTTTGCGAAATAAATTAAATAACGATGGAATCAATTTGCGCTGAGTCAAATCTCCCGAAGCGCCGAAGATGATGATGGTTGTAAGTAAACTATTTGTTGTATTCATAATGATTGACCGCAGATTACCGACAGAAGACCGCATTTTGCAGTCTGCGGTCTTTCGTCCGCTGTCTCCTTATATTTTTTCTAAAAACCAACCGCTAATTGCTAACTGCTATGGGCTATTCGCTTTTCTTAATGGCATGTCCACCAAATTGATTTCGCAACGCCGCCAGCATTCGGGCGGGGTAATTTTCTTCGTCTCGGCTGGCAAAACGCATTTGAAGAGCAAGCGTAATCACAGGAGCGGGGACGTCTAAATCAATCGATTCAAATACCGTCCAACGTCCTTCGCCAGAATCGGCAACCCAAGGCTTAATGGTTCTTAATTCAGCGTCTTCATCTAATGCGTTAGCGGCTAAATCTAACAGCCACGAGCGCACAACGCTGCCGTGTTGCCAAATGTGAGCGACTTGGGCGAGGTTTAATTCAAATTCTTTTTTGCCTTTCAAAATGCCAAACCCTTCGGCAAAGGCTTGCATCATACCGTATTCAATTCCATTGTGAACCATTTTGACATAATGCCCCGCGCCGTGCGGACCAACCCTTCCCCAGCCTTTATCTTTTGCAGGAGCAAGCGTTTCAAAAATTGGAGTCAATTTTTCAACAACATGTTTCTTGCCGCCAATCATCAAACTATAACCTTCTTTGAGCCCCCAAATGCCTCCGCTGGTGCCGCAATCTACAAAGTCAATGCCTTTTTCGGCAAGCGTTTCTGCGTGGGCAATCGTGTCTTTGTAGTTTGAATTTCCTCCGTCAATAATAATGTCGCCTTTACTTAATAATGAAGCGGCGTGTTCAATGGTTTCAGTGGTGGTTTTGCCTGAAGGCACCATCACCCAAACAATTTTGGGCGATGAAGATAATTTCTTAATCGCTTCTTCTAATGAGTTTGCGCCTTCTGCGCCATTTTTTACTGCGGCTTCCACCGATTCTTTCGAGCGGGCATACCCAATCACTTTATGCCCGCCTTGAACGAGTCGGGTTGCCATGTTTAATCCCATTTTTCCTAAACCTACAAGCGCTAATTCCATCTTAAACTCCTAAAAAAATATAAATTTTATGTCATTGCGAGCCTTGCTCTTGGTTTTGCGGCGAAGCGCTCTCCAACATTGTATTGGATTGCTTTGTCGCGTAAAGCGCTCCTCGCAATGACGAATTTGCTTCTTCATCAACCCACCAAATCAATTTTCCGTTTTTAGGTTGAATTCGTTGAGCGGGATATAACTTCAAATCTTTTTCGCCGTTGAGAACCGTATTCAAAATCTGCGCTTTGTTTTTGCCCGTCGCCAAAAACCACACCTCGCGCGCCTCATTAAAAACTTTTGGGGTCATTGTTACACGATTGGCAGGGCGGTTTTGATATTGGGCAGTAACGGCAATAACGCTCTCGTCAATATCAATGGGGGAATTTGGAAACAACGATGCAGTGTGACCATCTTCGCCTAAGCCAAGTAAAACTAAATCAAACCGCGGAAAGTCTAACGGCGGCTCGGCGAAAAATTTCAAAGTGTGGGCATAATGCCGCGCGGCAGAATCAGGCGAAAGGTCTGTATTGATGCGGTGAACGTTGGTCGCGTTGATTTTATCTAAAAAAACTTTTTTTGCCTGCCCATAATTACTTTCTGCGTCGTCTATTGGCACGCAGCGCTCATCGCCCCAAAAAAAATGCACGCGCGTCCAATCTATTTTTATTTCAGTCAATTTTTCATACAACTTCATCGGCGTGCCGCCGCCTGCGAGCGAGACTAAAAATCTTCCACGCTTTTCAAGCGCGTTATCCGCTATTTGAATAAATGATTTTACGATTTCATCTACTGAAAATTTTTTTATCATGGTTTGTGATTGTAACTCAATTGCGATAAAATTTTGTTGCTAAGTAAGGGCGAATTGTTAGGAAAAAACTTGGATGTTCGACTCTGCTGTTGGAAACTTATTTATGTTGAAATTAGATTTGAAAAAGTTGCAAACGCTTCGCGCGCAGACCTTCAACCTGCCTCCCAACAAGCGGCTTTCATCTCAGCGTCAAGCGCTGACGTTTGTCAAAAAACGCGGCTTTGTTTATTTTTGGCGCCCAGGCGGGCGCATGGAAATATTCGCACATTTACGAAATTACCACTCGGCATTTTCCTGATTTATCTGAACAGGCTCGTAAGATAAAAGAACCGGAAGCGCGTATGAAAATTTTAGAACTATATTTCAATATGCTCGGCGCGGCGGAGTTGAAGGAGGTCAATAAGTTGTTTGGGTGGGGGAATGAGATAGTGAAGAAAACGGTTAATAAGTTAATGGAGAATGGGAAGTTGGTGATGGCAGAACATCCCAAGTTAAGTGGGGAGTGGGTGGGGAATAAATTGGTAACTTAAGGAATAAATACCTCGCCATTTGGTGAGTTATTACAGCTAGCAAGAATTAGTTTGAAATACTTGGTCATATCAAAATTTTACATGAGTAAATGTGTTTTTGGGAAAAGGAAACCCGTCCACAAATGTTGAACGAAAAAACGAATTAATAACTTTGATTCTGGTTTGCAGACTCTCTCATCTGAAAATTATGACTACACCATCAGTTCGTGCATTTGTGGTCTTATTCGTGGATGGTATTTATTTCTTTATCGCATTGTCTCTACCCGTCCGTTGAATTGTCTTCATATCTTTTGCGGGAAAAACACGGCGATATCCCAGTTTTCTCCGTCCAAAGTTGAATAACAATCCTACAGGTGCGCCTGTAGCTTTCAAATAATTAATCACTTGTGCTAATTCGTCATTTGTCAATTGATGGCTAAATGTTTTCACTTCAATCACCACTGTCTTTTCGGCAAATAAATCTAAATAAAAAGCGGCTACAATTTCGCTTTCAAAATCTACATTAATTTGAACTTGTGGTTCGACTGCGATTTGTAATTTATTAAGTTTGACTTCCAATGCTCTTTCATAAATTTTTTTATATCCAAACCCAATTTCATTGTGAACTTCCATCGTTGCGCCAATGATTTTGTAAGTTAAGTCATTTCCTGTTTCATCAACCGCTAAAGGCATAAAACCTCCTTTCGTTAAAGTGATTTTATATCAAAAGAACCTTCCACGAATTTTGCACGAATAAACGAATTACAGACATTGACTCTGGTCTATAGACTCTATTGTCTAAAAATAATGGCTGAGGCTTTGGTTCGTGCATTCGTGGTCTTATTCGTGGATGGTTTGCTTACCCTTGAAGTCTCTTTAAAACCTCCTCTTGACTTAATTTAATAAACACTGTATATTTACGCTGTAAATTAAATCAGGAGTAAATATGGTCAGACCTTCAAAGAAGAAACAAATCCCGAATTTGCAAGATGCCATCAAAGAAACGGCATGGAAGCAGATTGCCGAAGTAGGCGCGCCCGCTTTATCTTTGCGGGCAATTGCGCGAGAATTGAAAATCACTGCCCCGGCGATTTACAACTACTTTCCAGACCGAGACGCTTTGGCGACTCAATTAATTATTGACGCTTTTACTTCGTTTGGCGATTGGCAATTTGCAGGCAGAGATTCTGCTCCGCTGGGGGAACATGCAAAACGTTTAGAAGGAATCGGCGTAGCCTATCGAAATTGGGCGCATGCGTATCCACAGCGCTATCAATTGATTTTTGGAACGCCTATTCCTGGCTATGTATATCCTGCCGAAACAGTCTTTCCTGCGTCGTCTCACGCTATCACGCCGTTGTTTAGCGTGGTGGAAGAAATTCGCACGGCGGGAAAGTTAAAGCTCAAATCATTTAAGCCAGTTAAAAAAGAATGCGAGCCGCATTTTGAAATGTGGAAAAAGAAGATGGGGGCATTGCACCCGCAAACGCATTTTGCGGCTATGTTAATTTGGTCGCGTGTGCATGGTATTGTTTCTTTGGAGTTGCAAGGCAATATCCCTTTATTTGGCGAAGATGGCAACGCGCTTTTTATGTTTCAAATTCAATCAATGATTTCTGAATTTATTATGGAGTGAATATGATAAAAAATATAAACTTCCGCTGGATTTTAATGGTTTGCTTGGCGGTTGGCGTTGCTATTGCCGCCATTTTGCCCTACTTTTCATTTGACCCAAAAACATTTAATATCGCTACCGTTCGGTTTGTTGACGAATCGCTTATTCGCTTCGTTGGGTTATATATTCACATGTTTGCAGGCGGGCTGGCTTTGGTGATGGGTCCGTTTCAATTTTTGACTCGCTTACGCAATAACGCTCCAGCGCTTCATCGCTGGATGGGACGCGTCTATCTTATTTGTATTTTGCTCAGCGGGCTTTCGGCTTTGGTCATCGCCCCCGGCATGATTTCGGGTTTGGTAGGCGAGATAGGTTTAATTTTGTTGGCTATCCTCTGGTTGTGGACCGCTTGGAATGCGTATCAAAACATTCGGGCGGGCAATATTGAAATTCACCGCGATTGGATGACGCGCAATTACGCGCTTACGTTTGGGGCTGTTACTTTGCGTATGTGGCTTGGCATTTTGATTGGCACACAAGCCCCATTTCTTGAAACAAAATACGCGGGAGATTTTGACGCGCTGTTTGTAGAAGTCTATCGCGTAGTGATGTGGCTTTCGTGGGTTCCAAACTTAATCGTGGCTGAAATGCTTGTCTATCGCCGCCGTGCGCCAAGGAAAAATGTAAATACGGTTCAAGCGCAATCGCAAACTGGATAAAACCAGACATGTTAATGACTTATGACTAAAATATTCAACGGGCGCTTTACAGCAAAAACAGATAAACCTTTTGTGGTTTTCTTAATTGGAATGCGAATCAACCAATGGTGGCGCATAGACAAATGGCTTCCTGTATTCAATGCCATGAACCCGATGATGCAGGCGTTATATACATATCCTGAAAAAGGATTCTTACACGCAGAATTTTTCTGGAATTTCAGCGGACCTGTGCTCATTCAATATTGGCGTTCATTTGAAGATTTAGAAAATTTTGCACGCAATCCATCTGACCCGCATATTGAGCCGTGGAAAAAATTTAATCAAGCCATTGGTTCAAATGGCACAGTTGGCATTTGGCATGAAACATACATTGTCAATCCGAATCAATTTGAATGTGTGTATGGCAACATGCCAAAGTTTGGTCTTGCCGCCGCGACGGAACACGTCCAAGCGGTTGGGCGCAGAGAAACCGCCCGATTAAGACTTTCGGCAAATCAATCAAAACAATCTCTATATTTATAAACTCAGGAGAAAAAATCATGTTAATCAATTCAATTATGGCAACCTTACACCACATCGCTGCGTTTGCGGTCACGGCAACTTTGGTGTATGAATTTGTGGCTTTTCGTAAAAATCTAACCGTTCCCGAAGCCCGCTGTATTTTGCATGTTGATACTGCTTATGGTATTTCAGCGGCAGTCGTGATTATCGCTGGCTTGTTACGCGTGTTTTATTTTGAAAAAGGAACAGTATTTTATTTGAACAATACAATGTATTGGATAAAAATGGGATTGTTTATTCTTGCTGGTTTGATTTCTATTTACCCAACCATTCGTTTTCTCAAATGGCGAACGAATCTAAAAGAGGATAAAGCGCCTGAATTTTCAGATGATGAATATAAAAGAATTCGCTTCTCAATTCACTTGGAGCTTGTTTGCATTTTGCTGATACTTTTGGTTGCCCCGATGATGGCTCGTGGAATTGGTGCATAAAAATATTATTTCATAACATATTTTATAAAACTTGAAAATTCATCTTTGAATCTTTCAGATGAAAAGCGAGCCGCATTTTCTTGTGCGGCTTTGCTGTTTAATTTCATCTTCTCAAATCGGTTTACCGCTTCTATTAGACTGTCTGATGTCTGTTCTTTGAACAATAAACCTGTTTCGCCGTCTTTAACAATTTCGCTTGCCCCGCCTTTGAAATAAGCGATAACGGGGCAACCCGCCGCTTGCGCTTCTGCCATTGCAATTCCAAAATCTTCGGTCGCCATGTAAACAAACGCTTTGGCGCGATTCATCAAATCGGTTACGACTTCGTCTGGCTGATACCCCAATATTTGAATATTCTCTTTTGCAATTTTCTTCAGAATTTCAATATCGGTCCCGTCACCCACCACAACAAGCGGAAGGCGTAATTCATTAAACGTTTTCACAATTTCAGGGGTCAATTTATACGGCACAAGGCGAGAAACTAATAAATAGAAATTTTCTCGTTCTTTGGCAGGCTTAAACCGTTTTACATTCACGGGCGGGTATATTACTAGAGATTCGCGCCCCCAAGATTCTCGTATATGAGACGCTGTCCAGTGAGAATTTGCTATAAAAAAACCCGTTCGAGACGAAGCCCATCTATCCCACCGCCTAAGCAGGCTCAACGTTAGGCGCGCGGCGGAATGAATTGCTGGTTTGTTTAATTTGTGCAACTTCAAATAATCGTCTTGCAAGTGCCAAGCGTATCTCATCGGCGTTGAAATATATGAAATATGTTTTTGACGCTTATTGGTTTTTACGCCGTGCGTCACCGCATGAGATAAAGAAACGACCGCGTCGTATTTTGAAACGTCTAACGACTCAATTGCCAACGGCATAAGCGGCAAAAGTTTTCGATACAAATTTTTCACATTTGGAATTTTTTGCAAAAACGAAGTTTGAGGTTTTACGCGCTCTAGCGGCGTGCCGATAAAGTTTTCAGGAAAATGCGTTAAAGCAAACACATCCGCTTGCGGGTATAAACCCAACAGCTCAATTAATATTCTTTCTGAACCGCCCAACGTACTTAACCATTCGTGCACAATTGCAATGTTCAATATCGCTCCGCGATTATAATAATCTTTACCTTCAACCCTGCCTCTCTTTTACGCGAGAGGCAACGCTGGGATGAGGGAGTTGTATGGCGCGCTTTTTCTATTTTTTTTCAAAGATATTTTTCGCACTCACCATTATCTTCATTCCATTCCGCTGGCGGTTAGATTTATGGTTTCGCCCCATGCCGCCTTTATATACCGATTACACAAATTTTCAACTATACCTAACCGATATTACAATAATTTACTTACTAGCGTTTTGGCTTGCTTCTATAATAATTCAGCCGCGAAAAATTCAAATTGGCAACCCTATCGTTTTTATTTGCCTACTTGGGCTAACAATTGCGGGTATGCTTTCTACATGGGGCAGCGTAGATTACATCCTCTCGCGTTATCATGTTGCTCGATTTATCTTATTACTGCTATTGTATCTTTACATCATTAATGAACTGCAATCCCCACTTTGGGTGATTGTGCCAATTGCGTTTCAAATTATCATTCAAACGCCTGTGGCGCTGGGGCAATCTTTTGCTCAGTCTTCTTTAGGATTACATATCCTCGGCGAACACCTTCTTGACCCGCAGATTCTTGGAATGAGCGTTATCCCCATAGATGAAATCCGCTTCTTACGCGCCTACGGCTTAAGCGACCACCCGAATATTCTCGGCGGTTCAATCGCTTTCTCGCTCGTTGTCTTATTCGCTATTGTTTTATATGGAAAAAACCGCTCTCCTGTATTCGCTTCAACCTTATTTTTGATTTCATTCCCCGCGTTGATATTGACCTTCTCCCGCTCGGCGTGGTTAAGCCTCAGTATGGCGACCCTTTTTATGGCGGTATGCGAAGCGGTCGCCCAAAGATGGGATTCTGTCAAACGCGCAAGCGTGTTGGGCGTGTTGAGTCTGTTGGTTATCTTGCCCATCTTATTTCAATATACGGCTATTTTTGAAAAACGAGTGAACGCGGGCGATATATCCAGCGATGGACCTATGTCGGAACGAATGTATTTATTAGAACGAGGTAACGATTTATTTGTGGAACATTCCGCAATTGGCGTTGGGTTAGGCGCAACGCCGTTGGCGCTAGAAAGAAGGTTTGAGAATTTTCCAATCAATTACCAACCGCCGCATTATGTCCCTTTGTTAGCTGCCCTCGAAACGGGCGCGCTGGGCGGAACTTTTTACCTCATCTTATTTTTTATGCCTTTCATTTCATTTATCGCAAATTGGAAAACTTATATTCATAAGCCGTATCTCATGGCTTCGCTCGCTTTGCTGTTGGCGCTTTCGCTTGTTTCGCTTTTTGACTATTACACATGGTATGTGACGGGGCGAGTATGGCAATGGCTGGCTTGGGGAATGTTTTCGCTTGCGCTCACAAAGGCTGAATAACCAAAGTGAATCTGTTTGCTTATTTGCTTGCGCCAGTTGTCGTTACTTACGCCTTTTCTATGAGCGTATTGATTGTTTACCTCAGCAACATGGCGTATCTTGCTTTGTTGAGCATACATAAACAAAAATTTTTACAAGCCCATCATTCAAACCCTGCCGCCAGCGCAGACGGCAAAACGCCTTTCGTCACCATTCAACTTCCAGTTTACAACGAAAGATACGTCGTTGAAAGATTGATAGACGCCTGCGCTTCATTAGAATACCCAAACCATTTATTTGAAATTCAAGTGTTAGACGATTCCACCGACGACACAAAAGAGATTATCGCCAATAAAGTAAAACAAATAAAACAAAAAAATATAAACATCATTCATCTTCACCGCAATGACCGAAGCGGCTTCAAAGCGGGCGCGCTCGCCAATGGATTAGAGTCTGCCAAAGGCGAATTCATCGCCATCTTCGACGCTGACTTTCTACCCCAGCCCGATTTTCTCAAACGAATGCTCCCTCATTTCAAAAATCCAAACATCGCCTTTGTTCAAGCCCGTTGGGGGCATCTGAATCGCGATTATTCTTTGCTCACATTATTGCAATCCTTCGCGCTCGACGCGCATTTTGCCATTGACCAACTCGCGCGTTCTGCGGGGCGCTATGTTTTTAATTTCAACGGCACGGCGGGAATATGGCGTAAATCTGCTATTCAAGACGCAGGCGGCTGGCAAGCCGACACATTAACCGAAGATATGGATCTATCCTATCGTGTTTTTCTAAAAGGCTGGTCGGCTTATTATGCAGGCGATGTAGAAGCCCCCGCCGAATTGCCTGTTAGTTTCACCGCCTACCGCCGCCAGCAATATCGTTGGGCGCGCGGCAGTTTAGAATGCGCCATTAAATACATCCCTCTTATTTGGAAATCAAATTTTTCTCTGGCGAAAAAATTTCAAGCCACCTTGCACCTCACAGGATATCTTTTGCATCTGCTAGTCATTGTGTTAATGTTGTTTTATCCATTGCTTTTATCGTTTGCGGCGCAATACCCAAGCCTACTTGAACCCATCGGCGTTGGTTTATTGCTAAACGCATTGATGTTATTGCCGGCGTTTTATTTCGCGGCGGCGCAAAATCTGTTAAAAAAACGTTGGCTGTTTTTCCTTCCTTTAATTTTTTTAATGTCTATGTTCGCGTCGGGCATGGCGCTAAACACCGTCCGCGCTTTATTGCAAATCGCGCAAAAACGAATCGTGCCGTTTGAACGCACGCCAAAATTTGGCGTGACGCATCGCGCCCAAAACTGGCTTGGCAATCGTTATCAAGTCCAAATCGATTCTCTGGTTTTATTTGAATTTTTGCTCGCCTGCTTCAACTTGTGGACGGCTTGGTTCGCGTTTCAACTTGGTTATTACTTAATGATGATGTACGCTTTCTTCTTCGCGTTCGGATTATTCTTCTTTTCAGGCTTCACTTTGCTTCAATCTATTTCTACCCGCCTCTTTCATCGCATAAAGCCTGATTCTGCTTAAGGAACTTTTCTCTTGTCCCACACATTGCTTTCGCCGCCCCCCGTGCTTGAACCTACAAAACCGCTCTCCCAAGCCATTCTCGAAACGCTGGCGTATTCCGATATTTTTGATTACCCGCTCACGTTAGATGAACTTCATAAATACTTAACTATTTTTGCCACAAAAGAAGAGATTGAAAACCATATTCCAAAGGTTAAGCATGTAGGCTTCAAAGATGGTTATTATTTTATTGAAAATCGCGCTGAAATTGTAGAAATCCGTAAAGCGCGAAGCGCAAAGTCGCGCCAGGCGCTGAAGCGCGCTTTGCTTTATGGCAAAATACTAGGGCGTTTGCCTTTTGTTCGCATGGTTGCCGTCACAGGGTCTTTAGCCGTTTTGAATCTTTCTAAACTTGCGGATATGGATTACATGCTTGTTACGCAGCCGAAGCGCTTGTGGCTTGCCCGCGCCTGCGCCGTGACGTTTGGCAGGCTCATGCGCGTATTTGGAGATAAAATTTGCGTGAATCTTTTAGTTTCTGAAAACGCGTTGCTTTGGTCCCTGCATGATTTATATTCCGCCCGTGAGATGTGTCAAATGATTCCTGTGGCTGGGTTTGAAACATATACCCGTTTGCGCGCAGCCAATTTATGGGTTAATAATATTCTTCCAAACGCCTCACTCGAATCAAATAATTTTCAAGCGAGTTCACAAGAAAAACAATCTTTAACTCAAAAAGCGCTTGAATTTTTATTCAAAGGCAAACTTGGTGATTTTATAGAATCTTGGGCGATGAAACTTCAACTCAATCATATCTTCGCAACTTATGGCAGAGGGTTAGAGGCAAATTTTTCGGCGGATATTTGTCAGGGGAATTTTCACGACCACCGCAAAAGGGCGGGTAAAGTTTTTTCAGAAAGATTACATTCTCTCTCCTTGTGGGAGAGGGAGAGGGGCAGGGGTGAGGGATGACTCAAATTCTCTTCGGGCAATCTTATTACTTACGCTTCGACCCTAAACTTTGGCGGGCAATGCAACCATACCCGCCATTGGGAACGATGTACGCCGCCAGTTATATCCGCGAGAAAGGATATGACGTGGCGATATTTGACGCAATGCTGGCGGAATCGGAACATGAGTGGGCGAAATCTTTAGACGAGCATAAACCAAAATATGCGGTTATCTTTGAAGATAACTTTAACTATTTATCTAAGATGTGTTTGCTGCGAATGCGCGAAGCCGCCTTTGCGATGATTCAAATGGCAAAAGAACGCGGGTGCATTGTCATTTTGTGCGGGGCAGACGTAACCGACCATTATGCAAAATATTTGGAAAAAGGCGCCGATTACTGCCTGTTAGGCGAAGGCGAAGAAACGCTGTTAGAGTTGTTGAATCAACTTGAAGGGAGGCGCGAAGCGGGTTTTGAGTCAATTTTGGGTTTAGCATATAAGTCTCAAGTCTCAGGTCTTAAGTCTCAGGTTATCAAGAATCCAAAACGACCAGATATAAAAAATCTTGATGCACTGCCTTTCCCCGCATGGGACTTGATAGACGTGCAAAAATATAAAAGGATTTGGAAGTCGAAGCACGGTTATTTTTCGATGAATATGGTTACAACGCGCGGTTGCCCATACCATTGCAATTGGTGCGCCAAACCCATTTGGGGGCAAAGATATAACTCACGCTCGCCGCAAAATGTTGCGGCGGAAATGAAATGGTTGAAAGATAATTATGCGCCAGACCACATTTGGTTTGCGGATGATATTTTGGGGTTGAAACCAAATTGGGTAGAAAAATTTGCAGACTTATTACATGAAATGAATGCAGTGATTCCATTTAAGTGTTTGAAGCGCGCCGATTTAATTAATGAAAACACAGCCAGCGCTTTAGCGCGAGCGGGATGTAAAACCGTTTGGCTTGGCGCGGAATCTGGTTCGCAAAAAATTTTAGACGCTATGGAGAAAGGCGGAACGGTGGAAGAGATTTATCAAGCCGCCGCGTTATTGCATAAATATAAAATTGAAGTGGGGTTCTTTTTGCAATTTGGCTACCCAAGCGAAACATGGGACGATGTGCAATTGACTTTGAAAATGGTGCGCGAGTGTATGCCTGATGATATTGGCATTTCGGTTTCGTACCCATTGCCTGGCACAAAATTTTATGAGCGCGTTAAATTAGAATTAGGCGAAAAACAAAATTGGGTTGACTCAGAAGATTTGGCGATGTTGTATCAAGGTCCGTTCCCAACTGAATTTTATAGAATTTTGCATGGGCGCGTGCATTATGAATTTCGTTTACGGCGTTTGTTGAAGAGGTTTTCATGGAAAAAGTTGGCGTTGATTCCGTTTTATATTTTCGGCTGGCTTCGGAGCGATTTGCGTTTGAGAAAATTTAATACATTGAAACCTGTAACGGTGAAATCATCTCATGGCTGATGCGGCGGCGATGAATTTGTATCTCAAAGTTCGTGAAAAGGAAGGCAGGCTTTATGCAGACGAAGTTGTGGCAAAATTGCCTTCGTTTCCAAAAAACCACTTTTTATCAAATGAGTGGCGGGCGCGCGCTCAATCCGCTGGGCGGTTGAGGAAATATTTATCTCAAAAGAACGCTTCGCTTACGATTTTAGATTTGGGATGCGGGAATGGATGGCTTGCGAACTTTTTGGCGCGCGAGAATCATTTTGTTATTGGCATAGACCAAAACCTTTTTGAGCTGAAACAAGCCGCGCGCGTGTTTTCTTCGGCTTATGGCGGCGAAGAAGGACATGCGCGCAAGTTGGTTTTTCTAAAAACAGATATTTTTTCCGCGCCTTTTTCTCAAAAGTCTTTTGATATGATTGTTTTAGCCAGCGCGGTTCAATATTTTCCTGATTTGACGAAGTTGATACGGACTTTATTGGGGTATCTCAAACCGGGCGGCGAAATTCATATTTTCGATTCCGCTTTTTATACGGATGAAGAAATTCCGCAAGCGATTCGCCGAAGCGAAGCGTATTATTTATCGCTTGGGCTTCCTGAAATGAGCGAATATTATTTTCATCATCGAATTTCTGAATTGGAAAAATTTTCTGCGCGGCGGTTGTATCGCCCGAATCGGTTTACCCTGTATTTTAAGAAGTTGTTTGGGAAAATCGATTCGCCGTTTTTATGGGTTGTGATAAAAAAATAATATGTCTTTGTTTGGCGTGCATCGCGCTCTTCGGAACGATATTGCCGTTTCAACGCTTTCTCGTTTTGCTTCTCAAACACTGGCGATTTTCTTAAACTTTGTTTTGGCGCGGGCTTTGGGCGTAACAGGTTTTGGAGAATACGCTTTTATCTCCGCTTTGATTTTGATTGGAAATGCGGTTTCAACATTTGGGACGGATATGGTTTTGATTCGTGAAATCTCGGCTGAAAAAGATTATTCGGATATACCCGCTTCTTTAACGCTTCAGTTAGGAATATCGTTTGTTTTTATCGTGTGCGTTTATATATTTTCGCCTTTAGAGTCGTTGCGCGTTTACGCATTTTCGTTAATCCCGCTTTCTTTTTTTACCGTTGCTACAATTGCTCTGCGCGGCTCGCAACAAATTCGTTTGTTTTCGTTTTTGCATCTTACGTTTAGTTTTTTGCAGTGCGCTTCCGCTTGTTTAATTTACTTGCTTGATGAAAATATAAATCAACTTGCTTTGTTTTTAACCCTTTCGCATACTTTCTCTGCCGTGATAGGCTTGGTTGTATGTTTTTATAAAATTCCGGGTTTTATTATGTTTTCAAAACCTTCTTTTGGAAACATAATTCGCTTAGCGCAAACGAGTTTCTCGTTGGCGCTGATTGGCTCGCTGCGCTTGCTTTACGAAAGATTGCCTGTAACGATTTTCCCGTTTTTTGCTAATTTGTTTTTGACTGGATTGTTTTCGGCTTCAGCGCGCGTGTTAGATGCGATTAAGCTGGGATATGTTTCTGCCTTGACGCCAATTTACCCTGAAATGGCGCGAGATAAAACCTTTCTTTCGCGTCAAACGGGGTTGGGCTTGCTGCTGTTTTCGGCAATATGCTTATCTTTGATAATTTTCTTTTCGGCAAAATACCTAATCGTATTTTTGTTTGGGAGCGGGTTTGAGTCTGGGGCGAGAGCTTTACAAATTATGGTTTGGGCGCTTCCTTTTTACGTATTGGTCTCTTATTATTCCTTGGGTTTTTTGGCGCTTGAATTAGAAAAGCCCGTGTTGATTTCTTTAGCCTTTAGTCTGTTGGCGTTGTTGAGCGCGTTAATGGTAGCGACTCGGTTGTATGGTCTCGCTGGAGGCGCGGCGGCGGCGTTATTCGCTGAAATTTTGCAAGCAAGTTTGTTGTTTGTTCAATGGAGGAAATATGCCCTTTCCAAATTACCCAAATAAATATGCTGGCGAAGCGGTGATGAAGCCAGAAGATACAATTGAAATGCGAAAGCGGTTTGGCAAATTCCCAAACGTCAAGCCGCCGAAAGGATTAATTTTTTGCCTGAAAAACGACCTGCCCAAAACGTTGCGTTGGCGCGTACCGATTCAAAAAGCGGGCAAAGTAATGGGCGATATGTTTTTAGTGAAAAAAACAAACGGAAGCGTGGGCGTGCTTTCAAATTTTGGCATTGGCGCGCCTGTGGTGGTTTCGCTGGCTGAAGAAATGATTTCGTTTGGCGTAAAGCGGTTTATTATTTTATCTTGGGGCGGGGCGCTGCAAAAAAACTTAACGGCTGGAGATATTGTAGCGCCTGATTTCGCTATTCGCGACGACGGGGTCTCTCGCCATTATGTTCAATCTGATGAGCGCGCTTATGCAAACGTTGATTTGAAAAATAAAATCGAACATGAATTGAGCAAACAAAATGTAAAATTTTATTCAGGAGGGGCCTGGACGACCGACGCGCCGTACCGCGAAACGAAAGAAGAGATACTTGCATATCAAGCCGAAAATGTGCAAATTGTTGAAATGGAAATTGCCGGACTGTTCACTTTGGGGCAAGTTAGGGGCGTGCAGACGGCTGCGATTGCGGTTGTGGCGGATAGTTTGGCAAACCTCACCTGGCAGATGCCGACCGATATGAAGAGGATTAACCAATCTTTTGAAATTGCCTATAAAGCCGCCATTCAAGCGCTTATGCAAGAGTAGCGGCAACCTTTTCGGCGCCTTAGCGTATAGTTTTTAGGCTTTCTTTTTTTACAAAAAAGTTATAGACTAAAAGAAAAATTTTAGGAGAGTGAATCTATGAGCGGAAATCGTTCGCAACTTGCATTAGGCGTTATCCTTGTGTTAATTGGCGTTTGGTTCTTGCTAGACCAAACCGTGCCAGCCTTCAGCGCTTTTTTTGACCAATACGCTGAATGGCCGATTAACTTGCTATTGATTGGCGGCGGTATTTTTGTCGTCGGGCTGGTGTTAGGCGCGCCTGGCTTGTCGGTGCCTGCCGCGATTGTGGCTGGCACAGGCGGCATTTTTTACTACCAACAAACCTCAGGGGTGGGGGCTGACTCGTGGTCGTATATGTGGACGTTGTACCCAGGCTTTGTGGGCGTTGGCAGTATTTTGGCGGGCTTGCTTGGCGATAACACGGCGCACAACCTTAAACGCGGGCTGAACATGATGGTCTTTAGCGCTGTGTTATTTCTTATTTTCTCTGCATTTTTCGGCGGGTGGGATTTGCTTGGCAATTACGGACCAGCCATTTTGCTGATATTGTTAGGTTTATGGGTGTTAGGCAGCGGTTTATACCGGACCTATAAAAAAAATAACCAAAGCGGATAACGATGAAAATTATAAGATTTGATTCAAGAATAATTATTGGTTTAATGCTCATCGCGGGCGGCGGGTTGGCGTTGGCGCAAACGATGGGTCTCTTAGAAAACGCCTCGGCATACTTTTGGGGAATTGTGTTTGCCGCGGCCGGGTTGGCTTTTCTGTTTACGTTTCTTAACGGCGAATGGTGGGCGGCTTTTCCTGGGTTTACTTTGCTTTCAATCGGCGCGTTAATTTTGCTCCCAGAGTCTCTTGAAGATATTGGCGGCGGTCTCTTTTTGGGCGGTATTGCGCTTTCGTTTTGGTCTGTCTATTTCACCAATCGCGCTGGCAGATGGTGGGCAATTATCCCCGGCGGCGTGCTCACTGCGTTTTCTTTGTTGGTCGTCGTTTCTGAATATTTTGAAGACTACTCAGCCGCAATTGTATTAGGCGGTATTGGGTTGATATTTTTTGTTTTATACCTCACTAACGCGAAAGAAAGATGGTGGGCATTAATTCCATTTGGAGTATTATCTACCCTAGCCGCTATTACCGTGTTTGCCGAGCAAGTCGGCGAATTTCAAACGGTAGGCGTGTTCTTTTTGGGGTTAGCGATTACGTTTTTATTGGTCGCTCTGTTGGCTAGAATGCAATGGGCATATTACCCTGCGGCAATTTTAGCGGCGCTGGGTATGTTTGGTCTCGCTTCTCTTTTAGATTATGTCAACTATGTTTGGGCGATTGCGTTCATCTTTGCTGGCGGCGTGATTTTGTATCGCTATTTTACAAAACAGGCGTAATAAAAAATTTTGAAACGAACAAATGCCGGCGGCTGCAGACGATAGACTGTCGTTGTCTTGTAGTCCGCTGGTTTTATGGAGGATTTGCGCTCACCGCCGTAAAGGCGTCGCCGCATTCGCAGGCGATGACGGTTAAATTCCCTTTGGTTAATGTGCCTAAATAAGCGCGGCTTCCGTTATGTGGAATCCAACCGTCCATGACGAACGGAACGGCGCTATCGGCGAGCATCCATTCGCCGTTATATTTTCTAGCAATGTGAACGTTCGTGCCAGTTGAACTTCCGCCTTCGCATGAGGGATACCCAATTAAATCTCCGGCAGTTAAGTTTGCGCCCACCACTGCGCGTTGGTTTGTGGCTAAGTGTAAGTAATAAATCACCCAACCTGTGCGTTCATCGCCGTCTTTATCTAAATCTAACGCTACGCCGTCTATGCTTGAGCGCACCACCAAACCGTCCGCTATGGCGACAACGTAATTCTCAGGCTTGGCGGCGACACAACCTGATTGTTCTGCGGGGGGGGCGAAATCTAAGGCGGCGAGCGGTTCTCCCGTGCCCCAGCCTGTGTGCGGTCCCCCGGTGTAACTCCACGTTTGACCGTTTGGAAACGGCAATATCAATTCAGGTTGCGTGAGACTGCCCGGAATTAATTCAAAAGATTCGTTCCACGGGTCGCCAAATAATTTTGTGTAAGTTTGGTATAAACCGTCGGCGCTGATGGCGCGGGCAAATTCATCTCCCGCGAACATTCTTGAAAAATAATATTGCAAAGCGGCAGAGCCGGCGTTTTGCCATGGGTCGGGGCGGAATAAATTTCCGTTGGCGTCTTCAAATTCAAGCAGTGTGCCGCTGCGCCAACCATAATAGCCATTGTTGAGCGTGTTGGCGGCAAGCGTTAATTGAAGATAATGCGATTCCCAAAAGGCGCGTTCTAGCCCGAGCAGTTTTCTATTGGTGGGCGGGGCTTCTTGCGTTAATGCGCCGCCTTGATATTCTAAAATGGCAAGCAACAAGCGCGGATTAATGCTGTAATTCGTGGCGATATAATCTACTAACTCGGCGCCTGTGCGAATTTTGCCCGCTACATAGGCGCGATAGTGTTTCCACCAGCCATTTTGCGATTGAACAAACGCCGCCGTGTTAAACCCCGAACTGGTGGGCGAATTGACGAAAGCATGGTCGGGGATAGATTGAAAGGCTGTTCCCCATAGTGCGCGGTAATAAATAGGTATTTGCATGGGCATGCCTTGCGGCATGGTGGTGGCGTCTCGCGGGATGAATGTATTTGCGGCGAGGATTTCATCTACGGTGGTGTTGAAGCGCGCGGCTAAAGCGGGGAGGGTGTCGCCAGTTTGGGCGATGTATTCTACTAATTGCCCGGGCGCATAGGCTGGGCGGGTGGGCAGAGGCGTAGAATCAATGCTGGGGTTTTCTTCCCGAGATGGGGGTAGGGAAGAAGCGGGCGTTGAGTTTTGATTTGAAGAGGCGCGGCAAGCGGCGAGCGTTAGGGTCGCAATTAAAAAGAAAGTGGCTAGTTTATTCATCTTCTTCACGGATGATATTTGACCAAGCCTGACCTTGTAAATCGGATTTGATAACTTCATCGCCGCGCACGAGCGTGCCTTGATAGGGTTTATCTCCAGCGACGACACGCCAGCCGCTTAATACAAATGGGATGGGTCCATCGGCGGTGACCCATTCGCCGTTATATTTTCGGGCGAAGTGTAAGTGTGTGCCTGTGGAAACGCCTCCTTCGCATGAGGCGTGACCGATGCGGTCGTTTGTTTCTAGCCATGTGCCAACGGGGACGCGGTCTTTGGTGGCGATGTGTAGATAGAGCAAGTTCCAGCCTGTTTGTTCGTAGCCGTCGCCGTCAAGGTCAACCATGACGACGCCATTTTCGGAGCGGACGACTAAGCCTGGGGCGGCGGCGGTAACCCAGGTGTTGGTTGGCACGCAACCGCTTTTTTCGGCGGCGGGGGCGAAGTCAATGGCGGAGTAAACGCTGTGCGATACGCCGTAGATGTTTGGGTTAATTTGCCCCCAGCCGTTGTGCGGTCCGCCTGTGAAGCTCCATTTTACGCCTGGTTCAAATGGAAACACGAGGGGCGGTTGGTTTAATGCGGGGGGGAAGAGCGGGTCTATTAATTTGGCGCGCAGCCAAGGGTCGCCGAACATTTCTTGATACATGGCGGGGAAGCCGCTTTCAGGGTTCATGATTTGCGCCCATTGGCTTTGGCTGTGTAGTTTTGAAAATAGATATTGAATGGCGACGGTGCCGGCGTTTAGGCGTGGGTCTAAGCGAAGTTTTGTGCCGTCTGGAAATTCGAGGTGGGTGAGTGTGCCTGCGCGCCAGCCGTAATAGGCGATGGACATGGTGTTGATTGCCCAGGTGAGTTGCACGCTTAAGCCTTTGTAGCGATAGTCGTTGAAGCCCATTGGAAATTCTGTGCGCAATAGGTCAATGGGTTCGCCGCGCACCCAGCGGCTTTCAAATTCTAAAACGGCGAGTAATAAACGCGGGTTGATTGAGTTTTCGATGGCTAGTTTTTGAATGGCGGCGTGTCCGTCAATCCAACCTTCGGAGCCTAGATAATCTCGGTATTTGCTTAGGTATCCGTTTTGTTCGTTTACATATTGTTCAATATCAAAATCGAGGGCGGTGGGCGAGTAAACAATTTCGGCGTCTGGCATGATTTGGATATTGGGCGTGGTTGGTTCGTTGATTCGATTGGGGATGACGAGTAGCACGCCTGGGTCAATGAGCGTGGTTTTTGTTAGGTCTGCGTCGGAGATAATTTCCGCTTCGTTGACGTTGAAGCGCGCGGCGACGGCGGAGAGCATATCTCCGCTTTGGGCGTAATACAAAAATGGCGCGGCGTCGTTTAATGCGGGTGTGTGGGTGGGCGTAATTTCAAATGAGATGATTTGCGGCGTGGGCGTGTATGCCGCTTGCGTTTCAAATTGCGGCGGCGTGGTGGAGGTGGGGAAAATGATGGGGTCGTTTGCGCCGGCTAAAGGGTCGGTGAGAGGCGTTTGCGGAATGTTTGATTGGGGTGTGGGGGTAGGGGCAATTCCCCAAACGGATGAATGTCCGCAGGCGGAAAGCGTTAAGGAGAAAATAATGGTTAGGATAAAGGCGCGAGGCATGTTGGGGGAATTATATCTGTATAAATTAGCGTGAGATGAGGTTGAATTCGTTGGCGCTATCCCATGCTTCAATGATTTGTGAGCCGCGTGTGAGAAAGCCGTTGTATTGAACGCCGTCGCCGCTGGAAACCCAGCCGCTTAAGATAAACGGCAATGCGCCGTCGGCTGAAATCCATTCGCCGTTGTATTTGCGGGCAATGTGTAAGTGGGTTGCGTTGGATATGCCGCCTTCGCATGAGGGATGCCCGATGTTTTCATTGACGAAAATGTATTGATTGGGTTGCGCGCGGTCTTGTTCGGCGATGTGCATGTATAAAATGACCCAGCCTGTTTGTTCGTAGCCGTCGTTATCTAAATCTTGGGTTACTGCACCGTCGTCGGCGCGGGTGATTAATCCGCTGGCTGCGGCGGTGACCCAATGCGGGCTGACGAAACAATTACCGTCTGTGTTGTTTGGGGGGGCAAAATCGAGCGCTGCCCAAGCCGAGCCTGAATCCCAGCCGCCGTGTGGTCCGCCGGTGAAGTACCAGTTTTCGCCGGCGCGAAACGGCAGTTGCATTTCTGGTTGCGATAAGTCTGCGGGGATGAGCGGTTCGATTGCGTAGGCAAATGGGTTGCCGAAGAATACAAAATAGGAGACGATGACGCCTGATGCGCCAACGTCAATTTGCCATGCGTCTAAGCCGGAGAGTTGGGAGAAAAAATATTGCACGGCGGCGGTGCCGGCGTTAATGGTTGGGTCAATAGGGATGACTTGCCCGTCGCTTAAGACGTGGGTTGAAAGGGCGTTTGCTTTCCATAAATAATATCCGCGATTGAGTGTGTTTGCCGCCCAGGCTAGTTGACGATATAAGCCGTAACGGCTTTCGTCTATTATGCCCATAGGGTAGGATGTGTTGAATGGGGCAGGGTTTGTTACCCAGCCGCTTTGATATTCTAAAATGGCGAGTAGTAAACGCGGGTTGACGGAATAATTTTTGGCAACGAGTTCGACAATTTGCGAACCGTTTAAGATAGTTCCGTTTACGTCTTCTACATAACTTTCAAGGTAGCCGTTTTGGCTTTGGATAAATTCTTCAAGGTTGAAGTAAACGGTTGCGGGACCATATACTAATTCAGAGTCGGGGATGAGTTTGAGGGACGAGCCGACGCCAATTGGGTTTGGCGCGGGGATGATTAAGGTTTGCCCAACCGCTAGGAGGTTTGGGTCGGTCATGTTATTGGCTTGCATTAATGCTTGCACGCTAATTCCATACCGCAGGGCGATATCGCCTAAGGTATCGCCAAATTGCACAATATATTCGTCGGCGTTTTGGCGCGGTGTGGGTAGAATACGGGCAGGGTCTGGGGTGGGTGTGGTTTGAATTTGGCTGGTTGTGCCAAAAAACGGCGGCACGTTGGCGGGCGCGCGGGTGGGGGTTGGTTCGCGCGTTGGGGTAATGGTGGGCGATGGCGTAAAAGAGTCGTTTGAATTTATGGTATGCGGCGTTTGGTTGTTAATGGGAATGAATGGGTCGTAGGTTGGGAATGCCGCAGGGGTGGATTCGGTTGAGGCGCAAGAAACAAGCAGACACGTTAATAGAAGCGTTGAAATGAATCGCTGAACATTCATAAGGCGTGAATTTTATCATGCCACTCTTTGTCTGTTTGAATAGACGTTGAAGCGATGTCGGCGCGCGTATCCAATTAATGTGATTCCGTATCGTTCTGCCATTTCAATGGAGAGCGATGACGGCGAGGTTCTTGAAATTAAAATCGGCGCTTGCAATTGCGCGGCTTTTTGCAACATTTCTGAGCTAATTCTGCCTGTTGTAATCAAAATGCGGTTTTCGGGAAAGGCGTTTTTTAGCAAACACAAGCCGGCGATTTTATCGAGCGTGTTGTGCCTGCCGATGTCGTCTGCGGCGAAGATAATTTTTTCGCCGTCGGATAAAGCCGATGTGTGTACGCCGCCGGTATCTCGATATAACTCTTGCGATTCAAATAATTTTTCGACCATGTTCATAATCGCTTCGGGCGCGACTTTGAGCCTGTTTTCTGCCAGCGATACATTGGGCTTCGCTAATACATCTACCGCCGTTACGCCGCCTGTGCAGCCTGACGTTCGTCTCCAGTTTGTGGGTTGCTCTGCCGAGTGATGCAGCCAAACGTCTATGTTATCGCCATGCTCGCAGACTCTGACATCGGCAACTTCATCCATGCTTTTGATAATGCCTTCATTAAATAGAAAACCGATTGCCAGCGCTTCTAAATGAATAGGCGTGCACATGAACGAAATCCATTCTTTGCCGTTGACGGTTAATGAAACGGGGGCTTCTACAATGGTTTCGGCGTTGTGATGTTCCCACTTTTGAAATTCAAAGCGGTCGTATTCAATCGCTTTTCTTGGAAGAATCATAAAATTTTCTCCATGAATCTAAAACGGCGGTTAGCTCTTGTTGAATTTGCTGGGCGGTTTTTTCTGATTTCAAATGCACTTTGCATAATAGGCTGGGTTCTTCTAAAAATGAATCTAAACAAGCGTGTGCGCAAAACGTAATTTTCTTGTTTTTATGTTGCGTAGAGGGGTATTCTTCTGGCTTGGCGTGGCGGATAATTCGCCCGCATAGCGTGGCAAAGGGTTTGTGTTTGCTCATAGCATTTTTTTATTTTATTGCCCGCACGGGGATAAATCCCCGCGCTATGATTACAAAGCCCGCTAAAGCGGACTCAAGATTCCAATCTGCCAACAATCTTAACACACTCATGTTGAAAGACTTCTTCTTTGTGGGGGGCTTCGGGGAATTCGTCCGTTAAGTCTTGTCCGGGGAAATGTAAAAATTCATGCAAGCCGGTTTTCCATTTGGGGCAATCGGTCACATCATAGACGATGCCGTCTTTGGCTATCCACATGCGCGTTCCGCGCTCGCCTGTGTTGCGTTTGAGTTCGGCAAGGGTGATGATTTTTTCAGGTATCATTTTGTTTGACCGCAGACGGCGGACAGTAGGCGATAAGCAACGGTCTATCGTCCATCGTCAGAATTTTAAAGTAAATCCTTCTGGTAAATAATGCTTGATATATTCTAGTAAAGAATAAATAATGAATGAACAGCCAATCATTTCGATTGACTCTTCAAAACTGGCGACAACCGCATAGGTGAAATTTTTTTGCCCTAAAGCGGCGGCGTAATACCCGCTGAGCATTTCTCCGCCGACGACCCCGCCGATGTAAACGCCAAGCGAAATAAAAAATAATACTTTGAATTTTTTATCGAGATGTAAAAAGAAAAATAAATAAATTAGACCGAACAACAAGACGGCGAACGCGCCCGGAATAACCCACGCAAAGTATAAAAAGCCCTTTGCCCCAACGATTGCCCGCATGGGTTTTATGAGTTGTTCGTGTAAAACGGTCATTTCGTCAAACGATAAAAATAGAAAGATGAGACTTAATCCAACCCAGTGAAAACGAAATTTATCTTTGACGGAGGTTTTCCACAAGCCGATGAGTAAAAGTAGTTGGGACGGAATAAACAGCAAAAGCGCATTGATGTAGGTTGTGACGTTGCCTTCTGCGTCCATGTAGAAATTTTGCATAAGTTGGTCGAGCAAAAATTCATGCCATGCGCCGCGAATATCCGCCACGCCAAAATAACGAATGCGCTGCCCCCAAACGCTTAACATCACAAGCGTAATCACAATTCCGATGAGGGTAATTAGCGTTTTTTTAGAGTTGATTTTGATTTCTGGAATTTGATTGGCCATAATATAGGATTATATCGCTTATATCATTGCGAGGAGGGCGTAACCCGAAGAAGCAATCTTATGTTCCATGTTTGAGATTGCTTCGCCATGAAGAACAAGAGCATGGCTCGCAATGACATGGTTGCTAAGGTACTATCACCGTCCGAATGTCACTGCTAAAATTTTCTAAATTATCTAGCGCCTGATTAATTTCTTCTGCGTCAAGCGGAATGGTTTTTGTGACAATTTTGGAAGTGTCTAAAACTTTTCTGCGCGCCAAATCTACAAGCAATGGGAGTTCGGCTAGGTGATGGTCGTTTGAACCGATGAGTTCGACTTCATTGCCGAGAATTTCTGTGTAAGGGTTGATTTCCATTGGCTGATTCGATAACCCAACGACGACGACGCGTCCCATCACGCCTGCGGTTTGAATCGCCTGCTTCATCGTTTGACTCAGCCCAATCATTTCAATGGCGACATCTACGCCTTTGTTATTCGTCAACTTTTTGATTTCATCTACTGGATTAACTTGTTTTGCATTGACAGGAATTGCGCCATATTCTTTGGCTAAATTTAATTTCTCTTGATTAATATCAACTGCAAACACTTCAATCGCGCCAAACGCTTTTGCTAATTGAATCGCCGATTGACCTAACCCGCCTGCGCCGAAAATAGCCGCTCGTTCGCCTGCTTTAATGCGAGATTTTTTGAGCGCGTGAAACGCCGTTGCGGAGGCGCACATGAGCGTAGCGCCTTGTTCAAAGGGAATTTCATCGGGCAAATGAATGGCATTGCGAGCAGGCACAGCAATATATTCCGCATAACCGCCATTGGCATAATGACCAAGCATCAAAACCTTTTCACAGAATTGGTCGTTGCCTGTGGCGCAGTGATAGCAATCTCCGCAAGCGATGTTGTAATGCAAGCAAACTCTATCGCCGATTTTTACATTCGTCACTTGCGAGCCGATTTTTTCAACTAAGCCCGCCACTTCGTGTCCTAGCGTCAGCGGAACAGGTTTGACCGGCGAAATGCCTGCGCGATAATGCGCGTCTGAATGACAAATCCCTGCGGCTTTGACCTTGACTAAAATATCTCTTTCGCCAATTTCAGGAATGGGAATGTCTTGCGTTTCAAGCGCTTGGTTTACGCCTACAAAGCGGACTGCTTTCATTATTTCTCCTGTTGGTTTGTGTCATTCTGAGCGGGGAATCTCTTCGATTATATTAGAGACCCTTACCGCTTCGCGGCACACGTCGCTATCGCTCAGGGCGACATAAATTTGGATTATACAAGGAAAATAAAAATCTCCCGATTGCTCAGGAGATTTTTTGTTTTATATTTGCACGCCAATATCAAAAGTCGCGGCATAACCTGTATCATTCGGCGTGACATTTAACAATAACAAATTTCCGCTTTCGCTAAAAATGCCATCTTGACTATTGAGCGTGCGATTTCCATTGATGTATGGGGCTTGTGAGAATACTTGGTCTGATAGCGCGTCGTCGAAAAATAATTGAGATGTGAATTCGTAATTCTCCAAACGAATCTTGAAATGAATATGCACGGCTCGGCCGGGATACCACCCGGGGTAAATCGTCACAAACTTTGCAACGCCGTTTGCGTCAGTCATTTGATAGCCGCGTAAAAACGTTTTGCCAACCGTGTTGAAATTGCGGTCAACGGCGTCGGAGTAAACGCCTGCCGCGTCGCAGTGCCAAATATCCGCTTGGGCAGAGGCGAGCGGAGCGCATCCATTTTCATTCACTTGCGTCACGTTGAAGGTCAAATCAAATTGCACGCCTTGCACAATCGAACCGTCGGAGGTGTCTTGCCGAATATCAGACCGATTCAACATTTCATCCACAAAGTATGGTCCTTCTGTTAATTCAGGCTTTACCACACAAACGGGAAGATTTGCGGCGTTCGTCGCTTTTTGTAAAACCGTTTCGGTTGCGGGAATAATTTGCGGGGTTGGCGAGAGCGTTTCGGAAACTTCTGGCGCACATGCCGCTAACAAAGTTGCCGCGCCGCCCAAACCTAAAATTTTTAACACGTCTCTGCGATTCAAAATTTGACCAATCTGCTTATCATCGTTGTCCATAATATCTCCTTAAAGAATATATATACCCAGATGATTAACAGAAGGTGAGATTATTTTTTCCAATAATTTTTCATTAATTCGCTTGCCCATGCTGGCTGACGAATTTCTTCAAGCGGCAAAAATTCTTTTATCACAGGTTTGATGTCGAGAATTGGCGTGCCGTCAATTGCGTCTAACCCTTGAACATATAACTGCTTTCCTTCACGCTTCAATATCTTAACGATAGTTATTCCTATTCTGTTTGGTCTGTTCTTTCCCCTTTGAGCGAAAATTCCGACTTTTGGCAAATGTTTGTTGTTTCTTGGGCGACGTGATTTTGTCTCAATTTTATTTTCATCTACCAAATGAAAATAAAAAATAATTTCAGCGTGTGAGAATGATTCAATTTCATATAGGGCTTCTTCGTCAAACTTTGAATCGAGTTCAATAATTGAGGCGACTTCGCCCCAATTGTCATCTTCAATTTCTTTGCGGGTATTTTTTACAGTGGCAATAGGAGTGAGTGTAATCATAATGTTTATAACTTCTTCACTGCATCCCCAACCTTAATTTCACCAGTTTGAATCACTTTGGCGTTCACGCCGCGCATTCGCAAGGCTTTTCCAAGTGGCGTGCTGATAAACGCTAGCGCTTCCACGCCAAAGCGGCTTGAGAATTTTTTGCATCCCGTATGAGGCTTGGCAGAAATTTCAAGAATCGCGGAGCCGACTTGAATGCGAGAATGAGGCGGAAGGTTATCTATGCTTAAATCCATATCCACAAACAATTGGTCGCCAGCCCATTGCCAATTTTCTTTATCGCCTGATAGTAACTGAATGACGCGCGAATTCATCAAAGTGATTTGCGCCTCAGGGTCAGCCGAGCCATCGGGCATGGCGGAACTGCCGCGCGCTTTCCAGTTATCGCCTTCTAGTCCGTTTTCTACACTGATTACGCCTGCTTGGATGATTTCTCTAGTTTCGGTTTCAGGTCGGCGGACAATCATTTCTAAAACGCCGTTATCTTTTGGCGAGGCTTTGATTTCGTCAATGCCTAACTCGAATTCGGAAGTGGGTAATTGTTTAAGCATAAGTTTTCTCCTGATTTGTTTACTTTAGTTGTTTTATTTTATCTTCAATTCTTCGGTCTGGGATTAACCACATAATAGCGACAACCACATATAAACCAACGGCAATGGCAGGCGAGAAAAATGAAACGATGACTGCGGCTGTATAAATATAAAGGGAACGAAACCCCTTTTTATCTTTTCCAATTGCGTTTGCTAAAACTGAATCTTGACCATGATGCGCTATCAAAGCGCGAACCAAAATGTAATAAGCAAAGCCTGAAAGCCACAGTACAATGCCATAAAATGCAACAGGGATAGACTCAAAATGTTCGCCGACCCAACTGGTGGTGAATGGAATCAACGAAAGCCAAAAGAGCAAATGCATATTTGCCCACAGCACAGCGCCATTAACGCTTTTACAGGCTTGCAACAAATGATGATGGTTGTTCCAGTAAATGCCGATGAATACAAAACTTAATAAATACCCAAAAAACTTCGGCAATAATGGAACAAACGCCGATAAGATACCCTCTTCTGGCGGGTGTAATTCCAAAACCATGATGGTGATAATAATCGCCAATACCCCATCGCTAAACGCTTCGAGTCTATTTTTGCTCATGTATAATCTCCTTATTGTTTTTTGAAACATTTTCCATCTTACAACAAATCTTAAGAAAAGGAGACTAGACTTTTATCTAGGCGCAAACTTTTGCGCCCTCTGGATGCGCTTTTGATTTTCGAATTGAAAATTTTTATAATTCCTATTAGACCATTTCAAATTATAATCATTTATTAATAAATATATAAACCAGTGAGATCAAATGACCAAACTCATCGAATGTATCCCCAACTTTTCCGAAGCAAGGCGACCTGAAGTCATAGATAAAATCGTCGCCGCGATTCAATCAGTCAGCGACGTAAAACTGCTTGACCGTTCTTCCGACCTTGACCATAACCGCACTGTATTAACGTTTGCAGGGTCGCCTGCAGGCGTGGAGGAAGCCGCCTTTCGCGCCATCAAAACCGCCGCCGAATTAATTGACCTTGATAATCACACAGGCGAGCATCCGCGCATTGGCGCAACCGATGTTGTGCCGTTTGTGCCGCTGGCAAATGCCACGATGGATGAATGCGTTGAAATTGCCAAACGATTAGGTCAACGCGTAGGTTCAGAACTCAGCATCCCCGTTTATTTATATGAAGCGGCGGCAATGCGGGCAGACCGAGTCAATTTAGAAAACATCCGCAAAGGGCAGTATGAAGTTCTCAAATCGGAAATTGAAACCAATCAAAATCGCAAACCAGATTTTGGTCCGAGCAAACTTCCCAAAGCGGGGGCAACGGTTATTGGCGCGAGAAACCCGTTGATTGCTTTCAATGTTTATTTAACAACGGACGATGTTGAAATTGCCAAAAAAATCGCAAAGGCGGTGCGGCATTCATCGGGCGGTTTGCGCTATGTGAAAGGGCTGGGCTTGCTGGTGGATGGTCGCGCGCAAGTTTCGATGAACCTCACTAACTTCCGCGAAACGCCCATTGGGCGTGTGGTTGAAATGATAAGACGTGAAGCCGAGCGATATGGCGTTGCGATTCATCATAGCGAACTGGTTGGATTGATTCCACAAGAAGCGTTGATTGACGCGGCGGTTTGGTACACACAATTGGATGGATTTGATAAGTTGCAAATTTTGGAGTCAAGGCTTTTTGATGATAGACCACAGACGACAGGCGGCAGTCAACGGTCGGCGGTCAGCGACCTTGATACAAACGCTTCTTCCTCGCCCAAACCTGTTTCTTTCATAGACGAATTAGCCTCGCCTGTGCCTGCTCCTGGGGGCGGCTCCGCCGCCGCTTATGCCGGCGCAATGGGTGCGGCTTTGGTTTCAATGGTCTCAGGCTTAACCATCGGACGAAAAAAATATGCAGAAGTCGAAGCCGAAATGCAAGCGGTGCATGTGATGGCTGAAAAACTGCGCGCCGAAATGACTCAAGCCGTAGAAGACGACGCCGCCGCGTTTGAAGCGGTGATGGGAGCGTTCAAACTGCCAAAAGAAACCGATGAAGAAAAAGCCACGCGCGCCGCCGCGATTCAATCTGCAACTTTGAACGCCGCATATGTGCCTTTACAGTCTGTAAAAAATTCCGTCAAAATTATGGAACTTGCCCTGAAGTGCGCCGAGCATGGAAATCTCAACGCTATTAGCGACGCTATGTCTGGTTTTGCGATGGCGCGCGCATGTTTAACGGCGGCTGGTTACAATGTGCGGATTAATGTCAACGCCTTGCCAGATAAACCCGCTGGCGATGAGTATTTGAAAGAACTTGTGAATTTGGAAAAGGAAGCGGATAAACTGGAAAAAGAAATTAGAAAGATAATGAAAGATAGGGGTGGGATTTAAGATTTGATGTAACGCCAAAATGAAAAAAATACTCTTTGCTTTTCTCTTTTTTCTTTCTGCTTGTAATGCCCCAATTCAAGCCAAACCTGTTGAAGCAACGTCAACTTTTATTTCCCCAACTTTTACAAAAACTTTTACCCCTCCGCAAGTGACAGTCACCTCTGAGGTGGCTGTCACTTTAATGCCAACGGCAACCTTAATTCCCTGCGACCCACTGATTACTGATTACTGCATTTCAAACTGGAACTTCCTATTTCAACGCCCAATCCTTCCGCCAGATAACGACTCGATTGACATGAGTTATCCCTACGCCTCGACGCAAAACGGCAGGCGCGACCCGCATCATGGCGTGGAGTTTCAAAATCCATTTGGAACTGCTGTCTATGCGGCGGGGGAGGGCGAAGTGGTATTTGCCGATACGGATAAGGCGACATTGTTTAGTCAGTGGCCAAATTTTTATGGCAATTTGATTGTGATTAAACATGAAAATAATTTTTATACGTTATATGCACATTTATCTACGATTCTTGTGAAGGTGGGCGATAAGGTTCAAACTGGAGATTTAATCGGTCAAGTGGGGCAAACGGGCGGCGCCACGGGGGCGCATCTCCATTTCGAGGTTAGGCATGGAAGCGATATGTATGACCATTTCTCCACTCAAAATCCAGAATTATTTTTTATCCCCCAAGATGGCACGGGCGCATTGTCTATCACTTTGAATACGCCGTATGATAGAAATTATGAATATCCATTGGTGATTACAAGATTGGCTGATAATTTTGTGTATTACATCACTTCGTACACAAAAGGTTTTGAGATGAACCCCGAAGATGCAGCGCTGAATAATCTTCCGCAAGGCGATTATCGAATTGCATTCAACGACCAAACTGGTTTAAATGAACGAATTGTAAGAATTGAAGACGGCAAGTTAACTGAGGTTGTTTTTGAAAATGTAAAATAAAAAATCACCCCGCGACCTTCATCACGGGGCAACCATTCACCATCACCTATTCACCATTACCTATTCACCATCACCTATTCACCATTACCTATTCACTATCGCCTATTCACTATCACCTATTCACTATCGCCTATTCACTATCACTCTACTCTTCCAACGTACTAATATCGCCTTCGGGCAATCCCTGCGCGCGGGCTTTCAAAACGCGGCGCATAATTTTCCCTGAGCGTGTTTTCGGAAGTTTATCTACAAAGCGCACTTCTTCGGGGCGGGCAATCGGTCCCATGTGTTTGGCGACATGCTGACGCAATTCTTCAGCCAATTCCTCCGAAGCGGTTTGACCCGCACGAAGCAAAACAAATGTATAAATTCCCTGCCCTTTAATATCATGCGGTAAGCCAATTGCGGCGGCTTCTGCAACGGCTGGGTGGCTGACTAATGCCGATTCAACTTCCGCAGTCCCCAAACGATGACCTGACACTTTAATCACATCGTCCACACGTCCGATAATCCAAAAATAACCGTCTTTATCGCGTTTAGCGGAATCGCCTGTGGTGTATTTGCCGGGGTACTTGCTCCAATATTGAGATACATATCTTTCGTCATCGCCATAAATGGTTCGCAACATGGAAGGCCATGGATTTTTCAAAACAAGATACCCTTCGGTTTCATCTGCTACGGGTTTTCCATTTTCATCCACAATCTCCGCTTCTTGACCAAAAAACGGTTTCGTCGCAGAACCCGGTTTGAGCGGCGTAACAGGCAGAGGCGTAATTTGAAACGACCCCGTCTCGGTTTGCCACCATGTATCAATAATCGGTAATTTGCTGTTGCCAATCACGCGGTGATACCACTTCCACGCTTCGGGGTTAATCGGCTCGCCGACTGTGCCAAGCAAACGCAATGATGATAAATCATGTTTTTGGGGCCACGAATCGCCGAAGCGCATTAACCCGCGAATGGCGGTTGGGGCGGTGTAAAAAATCGTAATGCCATAACGCTCAATACATTGCCACCACCGATTTGGCTCAGGGTAAGCGGGTCCGCCTTCAAACAAAAACGATGTCGCGCCATTAATCATTGGACCATACACTAAATAAGAATGCCCTGTAATCCAACCGGGGTCTGCCGTGCACCACCAACGGTCATCATCGCGGATGTCGAAGCAATATTTCAACGTGGCATACGTGCCGACCATATATCCGCCGTGCGTGTGTAAAATCGCTTTTGGTTTCCCGGTCGAGCCGCTGGTATATAAAATGAAAAGCGGGTCTTCCGAATCCATTTGCTCGGTTTCACATTTGCCTTCGGCAATGGGTTGCTCGCATAAATTGTGATACCAATGGTCGCGTCCTTCTTCCATATTGACTTCGTTATTGACTCTTTTTACCACCACAACATTTTCTACGCTTGGGCACCGCTTCAACGACTCGTCCACAATTGATTTGAGTTGGACGATTTTCCCATTCTGATACGAGCCGTCGCAAGTAATCACTAATTTCGATTTGCTATCTTCAATGCGCCCGACTAGCGAATCGACGGAGAAGCCGCCAAACACCACAGAATGAATCGCGCCAATTTTTGCGCAAGCCAACATCGCAAACACAATTTCAGGCACGCGCCCCATATAAATGGTGACTCGGTCGCCCTTTTTTACCCCCATACTTTTGATAATATTCGCCATGCGCGTCACTTCACGATTCAAAGCGTGATAAGAATAGGAACGATGCTCTTTGCCGTCTTCGCTTTCCCAAATCAGAGCGAGCTTATTTTTTCGGTAAGATGTAAGGTGACGGTCTATCGCGTTGTGAACGATATTTACTTTTGCGCCTGTAAACCATTTGAAAAACGGCTTTTTAGAATCGTCCAACACTTTTTTCCATTTGCTAAACCATTCTAATTCCAGCGCTTCCTTTTCCCAAAAGCCGATGGGGTCTCGGCGGGCGGCGTTGGCGAGTTTTTCCCAATCTTTGACTCTTGCTTGTTCAATGACTTCTTTAGAGGGGTAAAACACTTCCCCGCTGAGTTTTTTCTTTGGCGCGGCAATTTTGCTTATTTTCTTCTTCGCTGGAGCAGACTTGCGGCGTACAGGTTGGGTCTTTTTGACTTTCTTTACAGCCATCTTTCTCTCCTTGAGTTTATCGAAGCGCAGACTTTAATCTACCCATTGTTAGGCGAGCGAAAGCCCGTACTCCGAAAATATTTTTATAATTTTACTCCCATTTTTACCCGCCTAAAAGTAGCGCCATAACGCGTTGATTTATGATTTTTACATCAGACAATTCTTGCGTTCCTAAAACTAAACTTAAATGTAGTTCAACTCCTTCGCCTTGACCATTAACTCATCCCGAAATTCAGGGTCGGCGACATGAATCAAAGCCTCGGCGCGTTGACGAATCGTCTTGCCATATAAATCTGCAATGCCATGTTCGGTGACAACATATCTAACATGATTGCGTGAAGTGGTTACACCTGCGCCGGGCTTTAACATTGGAACGATTTTGCTGAAACTTTTATCGCCTTTAATTAATTTACTGGGCAAGGCAATAATCGGAATTCCGCCCTTTGACCTTGACGCTCCGTAAATAAAATCCACTTGCCCGCCCACGCCGCTATAAAATCGCGTTCCAATGCTATCCGCGCATACCTGACCCGTTAAATCAATTTCAATAGCGGAATTAATCGCCACCATCCTATCGTTTTTAGCGATAATAAACGGGTCGTTTACATACTCGGTTGGGTGCATTTCGATGAGTGGATTATCGTGCGCAAAATCATATAAGGCTTGTGTGCCGAGCATAAACCCCGCCACAATCTTCCCAAAATGAATGGATTTTTTCTCGCCATTGATTACGCCTTGCTTAACCAATTCAATAATCCCATCTGAAAACAACTCTGTATGGATGCCTAAATCTCGATGATTGGTTAATCGCTTCAAAACCGCATTGGGAATAGCGCCGATGCCAGTTTGCAGAGTCGCTCCGTTTGGAATTAATGAAGCCACATAATCCGCAATATTTTCTGTTGTTTCATTTGTCTCACCAGACATGTGAACTTCGGGCAAAGCGTAATTTACTGGCACAATCACATCTAATTTTGAAATATGAATAAAAGCGTCGCCATGCACGCGCGGCATGTTGGGGTTCACTTCAGCAATTACAAACTTTGCGGCATGCGCGGCGGCTTTTGTTACGCCTACTTCTACGCCAAACGAACAATAACCATGTTCGTCAGGCGGCGAGACTTGAATCAGCGCTATATCAATCGGCAGCCTGCCCGACTTAAATAAATTCGGAATTTCAGAAAGGAAACAAGGCGTAAAATCTGCGCGACCTTCTTGCACTGCCGCGCGGACGTTATCGCTGATAAACAACGTGTTCACCCGCAAATATTTTTCCATCCCTTTCGCTACATAATCTGCCGAGCCAATCGTCAGCACCTGATAAATTTCCACATTGCGTAATTCTGGCGCTCGTGCCACAAGCGCAGACATTACCTCACGCGGCACCGAACAATTTCCCGTTAAGAAAAGATGCGTGTTGGATTGAATCAACTTCGCCGCTTCTTCAGCTGTCTTAATTCGCGCCTGATACAAATCTGAAAAATTCATAACCTATTCCAATTCTCTAATTCGCTAATTACCAATTACTCCACCCAATCTAAAATTTTGTGCCACGCGCCGGCAAACGGCAAAAACCACGGAAAGCCATTATATAAATTCAACGGCGCGTTCGGAAAATTTATTTTTGCAAACGGATGTTCATTGATAGTTCCCGCCAGCATTGCCTCCGCAACGGTTTTGCCCAAATGCGAAGCCATCGCCACGCCATGCCCTGCATACCCAAGCGAATAAAAAATTCCGTCTTCTTCGCCGACGTGAGTCATCATATCAAATGCAAAATCAAGCGTGCCGCCCCAAACATATTCCACTTTTATATTTTTCAATTGCGGATACACTTGAATCATTTCTTTTTGTAAAATTTCAGCGCTGTGCGAAATTGTATTTTTATTTTCAGGGAAGAACGCCGCCCGCCCGCCGAAAATCAGGCGGTTATCCCACAAACGAAAATAATTGAGATAATGTTTGTAATCAAAAATCATTCTATTCTTTGGGCTGAGTTCATGCGCAAGTTCGTCCGATAATTTTTCGGTGGCGATAATAAACGAACCAATTGGGATAATCTTTCGTTGCAATTTTTTTGTGACATTGCTTGTATAACCCGACGTGCCAACCAAAACTTTTTCGGCGATTACATTCCCTCTTTCTGTTTGGATGTAAAACCGCTTCTCTCTACGTTCAATCTTGTGGGCGCGCGCGTTAGCGCATAACTTCGCCCCAGCCTTTTCTGCCGCTTTCGCCAAACCTGCCACATATTGCGCAGGGTTAAGTCCGCCGCTGACTTCATCCAATACCCCGCCGTGATAAATTTCAGAACCGATTTCATATTTCAAATCTTGCGGAGAAATTAACCTTGTTTTGTGATTGAATTCTTTTTCCATGAATTCAACTTCTTCTTGAAGATAACCGTAATGTTTTGGTTTATTTGCAGTTAATAAATGACCATATCTCTTAAATCCGCAATCAATATTTTCTTCTTTCACAACTTGTTCAACGGTATCCACCGAATCTAATGAATATTGAAATAATTGCTTGGCAATTTCTTTTCCGTATCTTTTCATCACTGTCCCCATTCCCAACTTCAAACCTGTTAATGTCATCCCGCCATTTCGTGAACTCGCACCCCAGCCGATTGTATTTGCTTCCAAAACAACAACATTGACTCCTTGTTTTGCCAAAGTCCGCGCGGCGCTTAATCCTGTATATCCGCCGCCAATAATTGCCGCATCCACTTTTTCTGGAATTGGAGTCAAGTTTTTATCATCAGGCATTTGAACTGTAGTGTGCCAGTAGATTCGTTGATTAGGGGTCATGAATAAATTAATTTTATGCCTTTCTTAATGGCTATAGAAGTGGACAGTAGGAGGTTTGCGGTCTATGGTCTCCTGTCCGCTAATTCAAAATTTCATCCCAATTCAACTCGCCAAACGCCTTCTGCAATCTATGCCCATCATCTACAACGATAAATTCAACATCGCTGAAAAGTTCTTCGGCAATTTTACGCACAGGCTCAAGCGGAACAACGTCATCTTGATTTCCATGCACAATCACAGTTGGAATGGAAATCGTTTGTAAATTTTTCCAACTTCCTGAAAGCGGCTCGCCAGTCACAGGGTCAAGATAAATTCCGTTTTCATCTTTCAAAATGGCAGGCGCAAGCAATACCAATTTTTTCACCTGTTGAGGATTTTCGCTTGCAAACACGGTCGCCATTAACCCGCCGTATGATGAACCGATAATCGTCCAGCCTTTTTCTTTGCCTAAAACTTTATACAATTGATTCATACGTTCGTTAAACGAGCCAGTAAAATCGGGCGTTTTCATTCCCTGAAATTTTTCCGCAAACTGTCTGGCTTTTCCGCTTTGGCTAGAACTATCTGAGCCATGTAAATAAATGATTTTCGCGTTATCCATTTTTTACCTTCTTCGCTGTCTTTTTGCGCGCCGTTGTTTTAACTTCTTTGCTTGCCAACGTCTCTTTTTTCTTTCTCGTTTTTGCGGCAACGGGCTCTTCAATAAAATCGTCAATTTCTTCAATAGATTTTCTTACCGCCAACGGCTGCGGGCGCAACAAATCTCTTAATTCAGATTGTAAGGCTGGCGGAAAATCTGACGAAATTCTGCGCATCGTAACTACGGTCATCTGGTTTTCTGTTTCCCTCAAAATTTGCTTCAACATAAACATTGTTTCGTTTGGCGAAGCGCGGTAAAGCGCCACAATTAAATCCGAAATATCGTTTTGTAGAATAGACGGCGCCTCCCGAAGAATTGGCTCAACCATATCCAAAATAACAGGGATATTCGAATCGCTTGTTTCCCCAATCATTGGAAGTAACGCCTGCAATCCATTAGACCAAGTTCGTGAACGTTCAAGATGTAAATATTCCCGCACTAAAGTAAAAAATTGGGCGGGCGTTTCTTTTCTCATGCGCGATAAACTTGTCGTCAACAGCGCGGAGCGCACTTCGGGGTCGCGGATTTGTTGAGTCCATGCCGTAATGCGAGGGAGCAGACGTTCTTCTTGCGGAGGGATTCTCCCCAGCAAAAACGCCGCCAACAGGCGCGTTTCCAGCGCTCCTTCATCCCAAAGCGCATCCGCAAGTTCTAATGCAAAATGCGGGTTGGCTTCGGCAAGCGGGCGTAACTCATTTTCAATTTGTGTTAATACAGCGGGCGGCGTACGATAAGTCTTTAGGTTAGAGCCAGGCGAAATATTTTCTTTGGTTCGCAGCGTGTAATTGACGTAAAAATCTAAAACCTCGCGCAAATGTTTCATAAACTCATCTGGCAAGAAAAAGAAATCTGCCAAACGAGTCGCTTGTTTCCGAAGGCGGGCGAGGTCTATAGCGGGCATGGGCAATCACCAAATTGCCAATAGCGAATTGCGTTTTCAGATTCGCTATTGGCAATTTTTCTAATACGCTTTCGCAAAATAAACTTTTCTTTTAGACGGCTTGCCGCACACAATACAAGTCCCTGCTTGTTCAGGCTGGTTAAAAGGGATATTTCTTGTTGTGGCTTTGGTTTCTTCTTTAACCTTCTTTTCGCATTCGGCAGATTCGCACCAATACGAAAACGCCCAGCCGTCTTGCACAACTTTCTTCAATTCCTCATAATCTTTTGGGTTATGAATATGGGCATCGCGGTATTCGGTGGCGCGCTTGAGGAGAGAATCCTGTATCTCTTGCAGAAGCAGGCTGACCGTAGAGTCGAGGCGCGCTTGAGAAACAAAAGCCTTGCCTTCTTTCCCGGGTTTGTCGCGTCTTGCTAGGGCTACCGTTCCTTTTTCAATATCTTTCGGACCAATTTCGATCCGAACAGGCACGCCGCGCATCTCCCAATCGTTGAATTTGAATCCGCTGCTCACGTTATCTCTATCGTCCATCTTCACGCGAATCCTCGCAGATTTTAATTCTTTGAAAATTCTATCTGCCGTTTCCATCACTTTTGTTTTTTCGGCGTCGTTTTTATAAATGGGAACAATAACCGCTTGAATCGGCGCGAGACGCGGCGGCATAACCAATCCTTGGTCGTCTCCATGCACCATAATCATTGCCCCGATAATGCGCGATGAAATTGCCCACGATGTAGTTTCAACATATTGAAGCGTATTGTTTTTATCTACAAATTGAATATCAAACGCTTTAGCGAAATTTGTGCTGAAATAGTGCGACGTGCCAGATTGCAAGGCGCGTTTATCCCACATCATCGCTTCAATGGATGTAGTGGTATGCGCGCCGGCGAATTTTTCGCTTTCGCTTTTCACGCCTTTAATCACTGGAATTGCCGCCTCTTCTAAGCAAAAGCGCTCATAAATATCAAGAATGCGATACATCTCTTCTTTCGCTTCTTCGGCGCTGGCATGAGCGGTATGACCTTCGTGCCAGTAAAATTCCGCCGTGCGCAAAAATAATTTGGTGCGCAATTCCCACCGCAACACCGAACCCCATTGCACAATGAGAATCGGCAAATCGCGCCAAGACTTAACCCATTTGGCGTACATGTGACCGATAATCGTTTCGGATGTAGGGCGAACGGCTAACTTTTCTTCGAGTTCTTCGCCGCCGCCGTGAGTCACCACCGCTAATTCAGGCGCAAAACCTTCAACATGCTCTTTCTCTTTTTCAAAAAAGGATAGCGGAATCAAAGTGGGAAACGCCGCGTTGACATGCCCCGTTTCTTTAAACTCGCGGTCAAGCCACGCGGTGATATTTTCCCAAAGCGCCCAGCCATAGGGCTTCACAACCATACAACCCTTTACAGGCGCATAATCCGCCAAGTCTGCCTTAATCACTAATTGGTTGTACCATTCTGCAAAATCTTCTGCTCGTGTGGGTAACTTCTCTTCTGCCATTTTCAATTCTCCAATTCTCTAATTCTCTAATCTCTAATCTCTAATTCTCTAATCTCTAATTCTCTAATCTCTAATTCTCTAATCTCTAATTATCTAACTTCTCCAACTTCTACTCTCTGCTCTCCAAAAAACTCACCGCTTCTTTTACATTATCTGCAAAGTATAACAACTCTCGTTGACGTAGCGGCATGTAACTTTCAAACGCATTGAAAAATGAATCCAGCGTCTTCTTCCAGCCGCTTCCAATTAATATCAAAGGTTTGCGCGGTAACGATTCAATTACCATTAAATTCCACATCAACGAAATTTCCGTCAATGTGCCGGCGCCGCCGCTTAAAGCGATTGCCGCATCACAATGACCGATTAATACATGCAAACGTTCTAACAAAGTTTGTTTTCGTATTTCTTCTTTCACCCAAGCGTTCATTTTTGAACCGCGCCAATTTTCAATGTCAATACACGTCACCCCAATCACATGCCCGCCCGCCTCATGCGCCCCACGCGAAACCGCTTCCATAGTTCCCATATAACCGCCTGTAATCACCGTATGCCCCTTTTGCGCCAGCAAAGAACCAAGCAAGCGCGCTTCTTCATACGCTTCGCTCCCTGCTTGCGGTTGTGCGCCGCCAAAAATTGTTATGTTCATAATTCCTCAATAAAAAACGGCTCGCCAAGTCTGGGAGCCGTTTGACCGCACGAAAACAAACCTAACCAGACGTAGATTTACAAATTCGCGGGGATGGGTTTGGGATGAATTTCATTTCCGCGATTATAAAGGTAAAATTGAATTTATGCAAAAGGACTTACACCGCCTCCTGCGCGACCCCAACCTGATTCTGCCGCCTGTGCAGGCGCTCATCTCCAACATCGCCTTGCAAGCCGCAGAATTAAATATTCCATGCTACCTTGTCGGCGGCGTAGTGCGAGATTTACTGTTGAACCTTCCTACTCACGACAGCGATATTGACTTCGTCTTTGAAGGCGATGCGATTAAATTTGGCGAAACATTAGTGAAAAAATACGGCGGCAAACTGACTCATCATTTCAAATTTCATACAGCCATCTGGCATTTACCAGAGACCTTCGACTTAAGACTTAAGACTTTAGACTTAATTACAGCGAGAAAAGAATTTTATGAACATGCGGGCGCATTGCCCACCGTCACGCCTTCTAACATTGAAGACGATTTACGCCGCCGCGACTTTCCAATCAACGCGATGGCAATTCGCATGGATGGGAATCATTTTGGCAAACTGCTTGACCCATTAAACGGAGAAGCCGATTTAGAAAAACGAATCATCCGCGTTTTGCATGAGCAATCATTTCTTGACGACCCAACGCGAATCTTTCGCGCAATTCGTTATGAAACAAGATACTCCTTCAACCTTGAACCTTCAACATTAAGCTTAATCAATTCAGAAGCATTATCTGTGCTTTCAACATTAAGCGGAGAGCGCCTCCGCAACGAACTGGATTTAATATTGGACGAAGAAAAAGCCAGTCAAATGATTTTGCGTGTAGCCAAATTAGGGATTTTGAAAGCCATTCATCCAAAAATCCCTGAATTCAATATCAAATATGCCGATTTCCTCGACATGGACACCCGGCTTGACATTCCTGCTGATAGGCGAACGATGGGGTATATGTTGTGGTTTATAGATTTATCTGAGAATGATATTTTCTCCATTTGCAACCGATTAGATTTCTCAAATGAACTCACTTTAGCGGTTTGGTCTGCCGCGCAATTAAAATGGAGTTTGCAGCACTTAGCCGAATCGAAGCCCAGCGTGTGGACGTATGCGCTCGAAAAACTGCCCTTGCTTTCTATTTATGCCGTGTATTTAATTTCGCGTGAAAATTCGCTGTTGAGTTATATCTCCGTTTGGCGGCATGTCAAAGCCCACACCACAGGCGAAGATTTGAAAGCGCAAGGTCTTGCGCCAGGACCAAGATATAAAGAAATTTTGTCGGCGCTTCGCACCGCTTGGCTCGATGGCGTATTAACCTCTAAAACCGAAGAAGAAGAAATGCTGAAGAAGTTAATTGCTGAAAGTGAAAGATAAGGTTGACGAGCAAACTCAAGCCGAAATTAAGAAAGAAGCGAAAAATTAATCTCCCCTTAATCCTGTACTAAGTTTGCTTCCTCTTTTATAATGTCTTTTCATGACGCAAAACGAACGTTTGCCGTATCGTTTACGAGAGCCATTTCTGTCAAACACAGAGTTGGCTCTTTTTCGTACTTTAACGGAAATGATGGGAAGCCGTTATGCTATTTCTCCGAAAGTGGCGTTGAGCGATTTATTTTACATTGTGCGCCCGAATGAAAATGTGCATTTCTTCAATAAAATTTTTCGCAAACATGTGGATTTTTTGCTGTGCGACTTGAAAACGATGAAGCCTTCTTTTGGGGTGGAGATGGTGAAACCCATCGCTAAAAACGGCGCGCGCGAAGCCGATAAGTTTATTGAAGAATTGTTTATTGATGCAGGCATTCCGCTTGTGCATATTCCTACCGGCGAAACTTATGACCCTGCCGATGTCATTGCTTTATTTCAAATTGCCGTAACCAAAGTGGGGAAGACCGCGCCGATATGGAATATTGAACCTCAAAAAGACGCTGTGCCAAATTGCCCCGTTTGCGGCAAGATGATGGTCTTGCGGATTCAGCGTAACGGCTCAGGCGCAGGGAAAACTTATTACGGATGTATTGATAATCCGCATTGCGCGGGGGTAAGAGATATAGAGTAATGTTACCGTTGATAAAAATACTCAAATAATTCTGCGCCGTTTTTGTCTTGGGCTTCGTTTAAGTATTGCGGAATTGGGACGCGAAGCGCGATGTTTTCCGTTTCGCTTTTTTGGAACCAAAATTCAACAAAGCCAAACCCGCCTTGAATTTCTTCGCGCGGAATTTCAACTACAATTTGCATTACTTGTTTCATCCAATTGCCAAACGCTTCATGTTGCGTTAAATCATCGGCTGGCAGGCGCACGGTAAAGTCGGTTTGCATTGCCCCAAAGGTTTTGCTTCCGTCTGCGTAAATACAATCTTCGCCGAAAAAGGTTGCGTTTGCCGAAGCGCCTGAATTAATTTTTTTTACGGCTTCGTCCAATTTTGCGGTTAATTCTGGGGCGTCGTAATACGCCCATGTGAAGGCGCACCCCTCGTAAGCGAGGGTTGGGGTTTCGGTCATTGCGGCAACAGGGTCAATCGGCGATGCGGTTTGCGTGGGGGCGTTTACAGTTTGCAACGCCGCAAACGCCGCCGTTGCCGATAAAGCGAGACCAATCACCCAATTCCTGGCGCGCTTCATGGTTTATTCATCTCCTGAAGGTTCTTCGGTTTCTTCAGTGATGATTTCTTCTTCTGTTGTTTCTTCGTCGGCGCTCGCGTCTTCAAAGTCTTCAGAGGTGTCTTCGTACCATTCGTCGTCTTCAAAATCGAAATAGTCTTCAGGGTTGGGTAGTTCTTCTATAAATTCTTCCAACTCAGAAAACTCTACCCATTCTTCAATTTCGTCTTGGTCAATTTCTCCAATTTCCGAAAGATGCCCGTCTTCGTCAATGAATACCGATTGGTTTTCTGTAAATTCAATTTCTTCGCCGGCTTCATTTTCTAACGAGCAAAAGCCTTCTAAGCAAGAAGCCCGCACTTTATTTGTTTGCGGGTTGTATTGCACGCTTAGTAAACTTCCGCGCACCGAGGCGATGCCCGATGGCGTTTGCACGTCAAGCGAGCCGCCTTTTAGCAACACAAATACTTTTCCAAATAATAATTCAAGCGTTGTGTTTGGTTCGCCGTTTTGTCGGTCAATTTGCGAAAGCGTGAAGGATGAGTTTGGCGCAATGCGCACGATTGTGCCTTCGGGGAGGAGAGTTAACTTGGCGCGGCTGTTTTCGCTTGTTTTTACGGTTTGCCCAATGCCGATGACCATGCCGACGCTGGCGGGCGAAGATTCAACAACAACTTCATTTTCGATTTCGGACAATATCGCTTCTCGACTTGTTTCAACTGGGTCGCTGTTTCCTGCGGCGGTGACTTCTACCTCAACAGGCTCAGGCGTAGCGTCTGTTGGGGAACAGGCAAGCAAGAATAAAGTTAGGAGAAGAAGCGAGGAGATTATCTTTTTCATAAAGTCCGCTGAAGGCGTTCAAGGTTTATTTTAGCAAATCGGCGGCGGCGGCAGACATTAAGGCAACGCCGTTGATTAATGCTTTTTCGTCAAAGTCAAATTTGGGGTGGTGATGATTGTGGTTAAGGTTTTTTTCGTGGTTGGCGGAGCCTATCATAAAGTAGCAACCTTTGGCTTTGTCTTGCATGTAGCCCATGTCTTCTGCGCCCATCGTGAGATATGGATGAACGTCAATTTGTAAATTTGGGAACATTTGTTTAGCGGTTTGAAAGACGCTAGCGGTCACTTCTTCGTCGTTGGTGACGGGCAAGGTCACTTCTTTGAGCGTGATTTCAACTTGGCAGTTCATTGCTTCTGCTACGCCTTTTACAATTTGATGAAAACGTTCGATGATGGTTTTTCGCACGTCGGGGTCAAAGGTGCGAATCGTTCCCCATAATTCGGCGGTTTGCGGAATGACATTGAAGGCTGTGCCTGCTTGAATTGAGGTGACGCTAAGCACGGCGGGTTTGAGCGGTTCGATGTTTCTGGAAACGATGGTTTGTAATGCGGCGGTGATTTGTGCGGCGCATACGATAGGGTCTATGGTGGTGTTGGGCGCGGCGCCATGCCCGCCTTTGCCTGTGAGTTTGACCATGAATAATTCTGCGCCGGCGAATACGGGTCCTGCGCCGATGTGAAGCCAGCCGAGCGGTTTGTCGTTCCATAGATGGAGCGAGAGGGTTTTATCTACGCCGTCCATCACGCCGTCTCGAATCATCATTAATGCGCCGCCCACTTCTTCGCCGTTTGTGCCTTCTTCGGAGGGCTGAAAACAAAATTTGATGTTGCCTTTGAGTTCGTTTTTATGTTCATTCAAAATTTTTGCAACGGTTAATCCAATGGCGGTGTGGCCGTCATGCCCGCAAGCGTGCATGACGCCGCTATTCATGGAGGCGTATTCTGCTCCTGTTTCTTCTTGAATGGGGAGCGCATCCATATCAAAGCGAAGTAAGATGGTGGGACCTGGTTTTGCGCCTTCAAGGTAACCTACTACGCCTGTTTTTCCAACGCCTTTGGTCACTTCTAAGCCAAGTTGTTCTAGTTCTTTCGCCACAATGCCGCTAGTGCGAATTTCTTGAAAGCCAAGTTCGGGGTGTTTGTGAAAGTCGCGCCTTAGGGCTTGGGTGTAGGAGAAGAGTTCTTCGGCTTTTTGTAAAAAATTGGGCATGAGCGTCTCCTTGTGAGTTGAAGGTGGTATGTTGCGGTTTTGAAGTTTAACGTGCGGCTAGTTGTATTTTACGATGCGGAATTTTTCTTCGTATCTTGGGTTTTCTTCGGTACTGTCTTCGGTTCTTCTGGCTTTCATTCTTTCGATTAGTTTATCCACGTCTGCCACTTGCGATTTGTGTTGCAAAATGGCTTGAAGTTTGATGTTCCATGTTTCGGTAATGTCTATGGTGTGATTCGGTTGATTGGTTAAGGAACACCAAATTTCTTTGGGCATGTGGGGGGCGAAGCCTTCGTTTAGTAACTCTGGGAAGAATACAGGGCTTCCGGCGGCGGGGAAGACTGCGTCTAGCACGACTTGTCCGCAGGCGCGATGGTCGGGGTGGTTGATTCCGTAGAGGGCAAATAAGTTTTGTGGGTCGCAGGTCACTAAAATATCGGGTTTGTGGCGGCGAATTTCGCGGACGATGATTCGGCGTAGGTGAATGTCTGGAGTTAGGAGACCATCTTCAAGGTCAAGGAAGAGAGGCGGGTTTGCGCCGATGATTTTTGCCGCTTGGGCTTGTTCCGCTTTGCGAATTGGGACAAGTTTTTCAGGGGTCATATCGGCTTGTGTGGAGGGGTTGAAGCCTTTGTTTCCATTGGTGAGAATGATGTAAGTGATTCTATGCCCTTCGCGCGCCCATTGGGCGAGTGTGCCGCCGCAGAAAAATTCTGGGTCGTCGGGGTGGGCGAGGATGACGAGGATGTTTTGGGGAGATGTCCAGTTTGTCACGGTGAGGAAGAAGGTGAGTGAATTAGTTTTTTAGCGGGCTTTTTTTGCCGCAGGTGCATCCGCCGCTGTCGTGTCTGTCGCAGGGGGCTTGCGATTTTCGGCGCAGGGCTTCGAGTTCATCCCACGGTTGGAGTTCTTCGCGCATGAAGGTAAATTGTTGTGGGCGTTCGTTGGGGATGTCAATTTGTACGATGACTTTGTCGCTGAGCGGAATGACGTCCACCACTTTGCCTTCGCCTTTGGGGGTGATGACTTTTTTGTTTCGTTTGGGCAAAGTTTTGCGCGCTTCAACATATTGTTCGTATTCGTAAATGAGGCAGCAGCGTAAACGCCCGCACATGCCTGTAATTTCGTTGGGCGTGAGCGAAATGCCTTGCTCCTTTGCCATTTTGATTGAGATGGGAGAGAAGTCGGTGAGGAATTTGGAGCAGCAGCGGGTTTCGATGCCGCAAGCGCCCATGCCGCCTAGCAGTTTGGCGACGTCTCGCGGACCGATTTGGCGCAGTTCGATATGCGTGTTGGGGTATAAATCTTGCATATCTTTTTTGAGCGATTTCAAATCTACTTTTTCTTCAATGTCTGTGCTGAATAAAAAGGCAAGGCGGGTGCCGTCGTAGTTGTATTCGGCGGCGACGATTTTGATTGTATCTAGCAAGCCGAGTTCGGATGCGCGCGCGCGGCAGTTAATCATGGCTTCGGTTTGTTTGTTTTTCCATGATTGTTGAAGCAGTAAATCGCGCGGGGTGGCGCGCCTCTCTACTAACTTCCAGCCGCCTTCTGGTTTGGGGGGAATTTCTTCTAACACTTGCACCACTTCGCCTAAGTGTTTGCCGCGTGTGGTATCTACAATGACGTATTCGCCTTTTTTTATATCGGGCAGAGGCGTTGAATCGAAATGGTAAATTTTGCCCACTTTGGTAAAGCGGACGCCAATAATCTGTTTGGTTTCTGTTTGCATGGGGGTAATTATACTCTAGCGGTTGGGGATAGGCGTTTGGTAATTTGTAATTGGGCAATGAAGATTAGAGAATTGGAGAATTAGAGATTGGAGAATTTGCAAACTTGGCGTTAACTTTGGTATTATTTTGAGCGGTCGTCTGAAGGGGTTTATAAAATTTATTTCGACTGGCTATAAAATATTTTATTATCAGGAGAGCAACATGAATAGCAATAAAATTTTGTTCAGTATTATCGCGCTCATGATTCCGCCTTTGGCTGTGTTTTTGAAAAAAGGCAATAAGTTAGACGGTGAGTTTTGGTTAAACTTGATATTGACCATTTTGGGCGGCATTCCGGGCATGTTACACGCTTTGTATGTGGTGTGGCGATAGTGGATTGAAAGGGTTGCAATGGGTTAATCTAGCAGGTTAGCCCATTGCGATTGTTTTGACCGCGCGCGGACAATATCCGCTAGGAATGGCAGGGTAAATGTCCATGAGACGGTGAAGGGGGTCATAATGGTAAAGTAATTCCAGTATGGGGCGAGGGGACCTGTGAGACCCCATTCCCAATAGCGCCAATGCCAACGCCAAAGGATGTAGTAACTGAGGATGCTAAACTCCACGGCGAGGCTAAATAGAAAGACGCGCCAGTAGGTTTTTGAGTTTAAGTTTAACGCGGCAAATGGAATGAGCCAGAGGGGATACCAAATGCGAAAGGCGTTGCTGAGGAAAATTTGCGCGAGGTAAGCGGCGAAGCCCGCTTCGAGCAGGGTTATTTTTTTTCTTGTAAATTGAATGAGTATGAAAATGTAAATCGCTATAAATATATAGCGTGTGTTGGCTAAAATGGCTTTGGCAAGTTCGGGGTTAAATTCACGGACGACGACGTGCAAAGCATAGGCAGGCGAAAAACTGCGGCGAGTAAATGAGTCAATCACGCCGTTGAACACATCGGGGATGGGTCCCATGAGTCTGTAAAAGATGAAGAAAAGGCTGAGGAAAATAGAAGCGATTACAAATCCACGAAAGAGGCGTGAACGGAATGTGTCGGCGGTTGAGAGAGCGGCGAGTCCGAATATTGGCATAAAAATCAAAGCAGGGATTTTTATCAAGCAGGCAACGGTTAATGCCGCCGTTGCTTCAATCCATTTTTGATTTTGAAAAAGAATAATGCCTAAGGCGATGAATGTAATCATGAGCATATCGTTGTGACCGTTGCCTATCGCTTCGAGCATAACGAGCGGGTTGAGCGCGAAAAAACTAAGGGCAACGGCTTGACTGACGTTTTTTTGCCGCCACTTCCAACCGATGAGCCATGCCATAAATACATACGCCGCTAGCGCCATCATTTTGGTTGCAATGATGGCGCTAGCGATTTCTGTGATTCCTAATCGAATGGGGACGCTGGCGACGATTTCCCAAATTGGTCCGTAGGATGAAGTTTTGGTCACATATTCGCCGGTGAGGTGAATATAGGGGTCGGCGGTAAACGTTTCGGGCGGGGCAGTGAATGGGTTACCGCCGTATAAAACCCAATTTCGGGCAAAGACGACGTATAGCGCAACGTCTAATGCGGTGATGGGATATAGGAATAAAAGGATAATTCCGCTACCGATGCCGACGCTTAAGATATATTTTTTTAGCGTGTCAGATTCGTTTGCATGTTGTTTTGAAAATTCATGCGCGAGTTTTGTGATTTTGTAAAAGGCGAAAAATAAAATAAGCAAGCCCGCCATATATACATAAATAAACCAACGGGCGTTGTTTCGCAAAATCATTTCAATATCCAGCATGAGGCTGCCGTAATAAATGTATGGAATTAAGGGAAATGCGACAACGTAAACGAGATAAATGAAGACGGTTATTGCGCCCCATTGGAGGATTTGTTTTTTGGTCTGGTAAAGGGACATGGCGGAAGTATACAGGGAAATAGCAAAATGAATTGTAGAAAACGGAAATGTCAAGTTGTGAGAACGCATATCTCGTTGTTATAATTACTCAAAGAAAATCAAGACGGAGGATGATATGCCAAATGGATACACTGGAAAAATCCTGCACGTTGATTTATCAAGCGGTTCGTTCAGCGTAGAACAGCCCGAAGAGGCGTTTTACCGAAAGTATTTAGGCGGGAGCGCAATGGGCTTGCATTATATTCTGCGCGAGATGCCCAAAGGCGCAGAACCTCTTAGCCCCGAGAATGTATTGACATTGTTCACAGGCGTAACCACTGGCGCGCCAATTTCAGGTCAAAGCCGGTTAAACGCTAACGCCAAATCGCCTATTAGCGGCGGTATTGGCGATTCGCAAAGCGGCGGTTTTTTCCCTGCCGAGTTAAAGTTTGCTGGTTTTGACGGTATTGTCATTAAGGGGAAATCGCCTAAGCCTGTTTATTTATCTATTATTGACGGAAATTATGAATTACGAGACGCTTCGCACCTACGGGGAAAACTGACCGGCGAAGTGGACGATATTCTTCACGCCGAAGTTGACCCCAAAGCCGAAATTTTACAACATGGCATTGCCGCCGAAAACGGCGTGTTATTTTCTTCCTTATGTTCTATGTCTAATCGTCATAATGGGCGCACTGGCATGGGCTTGGTGATGGCTTCTAAAAATTTGAAAGCGGTGGTTGTGCGAGGGAAACAAAAAGTAAACATAGCAGACCCCAAAGCGCTAACCGCCCTAAACCGCATTGGACCGAAAGCCATTCCAGATAATCCAGATATGGTTGGGTTAGCGCGAGACGGCACAGCCACCGTCGTTTTATTTAACAATACTATTGGCTGTTTGCCGACGAGGAATTATCAAGAGGGACAGTTTGAAGGGTGCGAAGCGATTAGCGGCGAGCGCATGACCGAAACGATTTTGAAAGAGCGCGATACTTGTTATGCTTGCGTGGTCAAGTGTAAGCGTGTTGTTGAAATTAAAGAAGGACCTTACCAAGTTCATCCAAAATACGGCGGACCCGAATATGAAACCCTAAGCACATTTGGTTCATATTGCGGCATTGACGATTTAGCCGCAGTCGCTTTGGCTAATCAAATTTGCAATGAATACGCTGTCGATTCTATCGCCGCGGGCGCAACCATCGCTTTTGCTATGGAATGCTATGAAAAGGGCATTCTTACCAAAGAGCAAACCAATGGCATAGATTTAAAATTTGGCAACGCCGAAGCGATGCTTCAAGCCTTGTATGCTATGGTTAAAGCCGAAGGCGAGTTTGGTAAAACGCTTGGTATGGGTTCAGAACGCGCCGCCAAATTATGGGGCAAAGGAAGCGAAGAGTTTCTAATCACAGTCAAAGGCGCAGAAGCGCCCGCGCACATGCCGCAAGCCAAGCGCTCATTGGGTTTAATATATGCTGTGAATCCATTTGGCGCAGACCATCAATCTAGCGAGCATGATCCATATTATGAAGAAGGCGTGTCGGATTTTAATCTTAACCGCCTCAAACAGATTGGGCTTGCTTCTCCGCAACCGACCTATTCTTTAACCGAAGAAAAAGTCCGCTTCGCCTATGAGACCGAAGTGTTTTACTCTATGCTAGATTCCGCTGAACTTTGCCAATTTGTATATGGACCCACATGGACGCTATACGACGCGAAAGACACCGCTCAGATGATTTCAGCCGTTACGGGGTGGGATGTAACCGTAGAAGAATTGATGCAAGTGGGCAGAAGGCGATTAAATTTATTTCGCCTCTTCAACGCCCGCGAAGGCTTTGGCAGGAAAGACGATAAACTGCCTAAGAAATTTTTCAAACAACTAAAAGGCACAGGACCTACCGCTGGCGTAGCATTAACGCAAGAGGAGATTGATGCCGCTATTAATATGTACTATAAAATGGCGGGTTGGAACGAAGATGGCGTTCCGTTGCCTAATACGCTTGAAAACTTAGGTTTGGCTTGGGCAATTTAAATACGGCAAGCATGAAATTTGGAGAATTAATAAATGGAATATAAATTATTGATTGACGGTCAATGGGGCGGGAGCGGAACTCCGTTAGAAGTAAAAAATAAATATAGCGGTCAAACCATTGGGGCGATTAACACCGCCACAAAAGAAGATTTGAACAAAGCCATTGAAGCCGCCGAGCGCGCTGAAGAAGTTATGGCAGAAATGCCCGCCCATAAACGCGCCGACATCTTAATGCGCGCCGCTTATCTATTGCGCGAAAATTTGGAAGATATGGCAAAGACTATTGCCGCCGAAGCGGGCAAAGCATTAAAGTTTGCAAGAGCCGAGGCGGAACGCGCAGTTAGCACGTTTACATTTGCCGCAGAAGAAGCCAAGCGCCTACATGGCGAAACTATTCCTCTCGATGCGGCGCCGGCTGGCGAGGGTTTTTTTGGTTTTTGGACACGCCGCCCCGTAGGCGTAATTGCCGCAATTAGCCCGTTTAACTTCCCTTTGAATTTAGTCGCTCACAAAGTTGCCCCTGCCATTGCTTCAGGGAACACATTGGTTTTGAAACCAGCCAGCACAACGCCATTAGCGGCTGTTAAGCTATGCCAAATTTTACAAGAAGCCGGCTTGCCTGCCGGCGCGTTGAATCTTGTTGTGGGCGGCGGAAGCACAGTGGGCGAATGGCTGATTACCGATGAACGCGTAGATAAAATTACCTTCACAGGCTCGCCTGATGTCGGTAGGCATATTTTATCGGTGGCGGGAATCAAAAAAGTTACGTTGGAATTGGGCAACACATCGCCTGTCATTGTTGCGCCTGACGCAGATTTAGATTTAGTTGCAAAACGCTGCGCTGTGGGCGCTTTTTATAACTCTGGGCAAGTGTGTATTTCGGTGCAACGAATTTACAGCGAAAAGAAGGTGTATGAGCCGTTCTCTGAAAAATTTGTCAAAGCCACAGAGGCGATGATTGTCGGCGACCCGTTGGATGAAAGGGTGGATGTCGGACCGATGATAGATGTCAAAGAGGTAGAGCGAATTGAAAGTTGGGTGCGTGAGGCGCAGAGCGGAGGAGCAAAAGTCCTCACAGGCGCAAAACGCGAGGGACCGGTGTATTATCCAACTGTGCTTACCAACGTTGAACCTGATATGAAAGTGGTCGCCGAAGAGGCGTTCGCCCCCGTTGCTTCTGTCATTCAATCGGATGATTTTGAAGAGGCGTTGCGCCAAGCCAACAATACAAAATTTGGTTTGCAGGTGGGCGTGTTTACAAAAGATATTGACCGCGCGTTACGAGCCATAAAGAAGTTGAATTTTGGCGGCGTTATCATTAACGAAACGCCCGCCTTCCGCGTAGACCACATGCCCTATGGCGGGAATCGCCAAAGCGGCTTGGGGCGCGAAGGCATTAAGTTTGCTATGGAAGATATGACCAATATTCAATTGGTGGCGATAAAAACGAACGCCTAAGGAATTAAACCAGAGATAAACAAAGATAAAAATTCAAATCTCAGCGCATCTCCGTTTATCTTTGGCGAATAAAAATAAGACCATCCATTAGAATTTCAAGGAGAGAATCATGGAACATAAACTTTGGATTGACGGCAAGTGGCAAGACTCAAAAGGCGGCAAGATGATGGCAATTGAAAACCCAGCCACCGGCGAAAAAATTGCCGAAGTGATAGACGCCAGCCGTGAAGACGTTGACCGCGCTGTGCAAGCCGCGAAAACCGCTTTTTATGACGGGCGCTGGTCGAAGAAATCTCCAGGCGAGCGTTCTAAATTGATTTGGAAATTGGCGGATATTATCGAAGCGAACATTGAAGCCATTGCAAAGTTAGAATCGGAAAACACAGGCAAGCCGTATGCCTTCGTAAGTTTAGGCGGCGACCTACCCTTTGCGATTGACAATTTACGTTTCTTTGCAGGCGCCGCGCGCGATACGCACGGCTCACATGCCGGCGAATTTATGCCGGGCTATACCTCTATGTATCGCCGTGAACCTGTGGGCGTGGTTGGGCAAATTGCGCCGTGGAACTATCCGTTTATGATGGCGGCGTGGAAGATTGGACCCGCCCTAGCGGCAGGCTGTACGATTGTTTTGAAACCCGCCCCAGGCACCCCGCTTACTACTTTAATGCTTGCAGACTTTATCAAAGAAGCGGGCATTCCTGACGGCGTGGTCAATATTGTCACTGGCGGAAATGACACAGGGCAAGCCATTGTTGAGCATCCCGATATTCGCATGGTTAGCCTCACAGGCTCTACTGGCACAGGCAAGAAAATTATGAAGACCGCCTCCGATACGTTGAAGCGCGTTCACCTTGAACTGGGCGGTAAAGCCCCGTTCATTGTCTTTGACGATTCAGACCCTGAATTGGTTGCCGCAAAAGCCTCTATGGCGGCGTTTATGAACACAGGTCAAGATTGCACGGCGGCGACCCGATTGTACGTTGAAAAAAGCAAGTTGAAGGTGATGCAAGAAGCGGTTGTCGAGGCGATGAAAAACGTCAAGGTTGGGCTTCCATTTGAAGATGGCGTTCAAATGGGACCGTTGATTTCAGCCGCGCAAAAAGAACGCGTTTCTGGTTTTGTGGAACGCGCTAAAGCGCAAGGCGCAAAAATCCTCACGGGCGGCGGCACGCCAAAAGGATTTGAGAAAGGCTACTTCTTTGAACCGACTGTGATTACAAACGTTCAACAAGACTGGGAAATTGTGCAACAAGAAGTGTTTGGACCTGTAGTGACGGTGCAAGAATTTAGCGACGAAGCCGACGCATTGAGCAAAGGCAATGATGTATTATACGGACTTGCGGCTTCCGTCTTCACCCGCGATATTGGACGCGCTATGCGCCTCTCCTCTGAATTGGAATTTGGCACAGTGTGGATAAACGACCACTTGCCTCTAACTTCTGAAACGCCGCACGGCGGCTTTAAGCAATCGGGCTTCGGCAAAGACTTATCCGCCGAAGCGATTGGCGATTATCAAATCACCAAGCATGTGATGATTGCCCAGAGTTAGAGAGAATTTACGATTTGTAAATTGGGATGAGATTCATCGCCTCATCCCAATTCTCTTAATCCTCTAATGACTAATTACCAACCGACTAGAAAGTTGCCGAATGCCCCAAAATACCCTTTACGAAAATAACTTTTCTCACATCACTCCTGCATGGAGTCGAATTTTCAATTTTGTCGCCGACCGCGCCGAAGGCTCTTACATTTACGCCGACGACGGCAGAAAACTTTTAGACTTCACCAGCGGAATCGGCGTGACGAATACAGGTCATTGCCACCCGAAAGTTGTCGAAGCGATTCGGGAACAAGCGGGTTTGTTTTTACACGCGCAAATCAACATCGTCATTCATAAGCCGATGCTTCAATTAATTGAAGAACTTCGCAAAATTGTGCCTGCGCCGATTGATTCGTTTTATTTTGCAAACTCCGGCGCAGAAGCCATTGAAAACGCCGTCAAAATCGCCAAACTTGCCACTGGCAAACAAAATATCATTGTCTTTAACGGGTCGTTTCATGGGCGCACTCATGCGGCAATGGCATTGACCACATCCAAAACGATTTATCGTTCAGGATTCGCGCCTCTTCCTTCGGGGGTGTATGTTTCTCCATTCCCTTATGCTTTTCACTTAGGGATGACAGAAGAACAAGCCAGCGACTACGCCTTGAATCAATTGGAATACTTGCTTGCCTCGCAAACATCTCCCAAAGAAACCGCCGCAATTTTGATTGAAACGATTTTAGGCGAAGGCGGCTATATCGCTCCGCCTGCGGCGTTTATGAAAGGCTTGCGCGAAATTTGCGATAAACATGGAATCCTATTGATATTGGACGAAGTGCAGTCGGGTTTTGGCAGAACAGGCAAGTGGTTTGCTTTTGAACATTACGATATTCTGCCAGATATTATGACGGTCGCCAAAGGCATCGCTTCGGGCTTGCCGTTATCGGGCGTGTTCTCTCGAACGGAGATTATGAAGAAATTGGAGCCAGGCTCTATTGGCGGAACATACGGCGGAAACGCTATCGCTTGCGCGGCGGGCGCCGCCACCATTCGCGCGATGCGTGAAGAGAACATGATAGAAAACGCCGCTGAAAAAGGAATCCAATTGATGACGGGCTTGCGAAAATTGCAAGAGGAATATCCGCAAATTGGCGATGTGCGCGGAAAAGGTCTGATGGTTGGCACAGAATTCATTGTGGATGGAAGTCAAGCCAAAGCCAAACCCCTCGTCAAAGAAATTATTCACTCCGCTGAAGAAAAAGGTCTGTTGCTGCTCTCATGCGGAACGTATGACAATACCTTACGCTGGATTCCGCCTTTGAATGTCACGGCTGAACAAATCAATGACGGCTTGAAAATATTTGGCGATTCGTTAAAACAAGTCATAAAGTAAACAAAGAAAAAAAGAAGAAACGAGCCACAAGTTTGCAAAAGACTTGTCGCTCGTTTCTTTATAAATAATTCTTTAAGAAAACCCAATCGCCTTCTTCTCTGCCTCTTTGAAGTCTTTCTTATCCGCCCCGAAAATATCAGCCAACGTCATACTGCCTTTCACATTTTCAAAGCCGAGTTTTTTCGCTAGCGCTTCGGTCTTTTCGGCGGATAAAGCCGTAAATTTATATTTAGCGATCATTCTGCCTTTTCGGAGCAAGGCTTTATCAATTCTTTCAATGTTGGTATTAAAGGTGCAAATGATTTTAATATTGAGGTAATCGCTAAACAAACCGTCAGTCAATTGCAAAATCGTAGAAACCACTGAGTCGTTTGAAGAGCTCTCGCGTGAAATCACCACTTTTTCGGCGTCTTCAATTAACAAAATTGAATTTTTGTTTTGCAAAAGAAAAAACACAAAAGACGGGTTTAGCAAATCGCGCACAAAATCGTTTTGAATAAAAATAAATTGCTTGTCTGTGTGTTTGCAAATCAAATGCTTGATATAAGTCGTCTTACCTGTGCCGGGCTCGCCGTGCAAAAGAATCATCCCCGATTCGTTCCTCTGCAACGATTGCGAAATGATTTGGTCAACTTCGGCGAAATCATCGTTATACAGTTCATTAATATCCACCGATTCAAAATCAATCGTGTCAATGTCGTCGGTGTAAAACCTGCCCTCGCTAGAGACCAAGACCTTAAAGCCGGGCTTCTTTTCGCTGCCATATTTCGCCCGCAAGTTATGATTCACTTCTAAAATCCATTTTTCGGCTTCAACATTGTGCAAGTTATACAAAAAATGAATTTGAATAAAATTACGCTGCGCCAGAAAATGAATCAACATCTGATGCGACTCGCTCTTAAACACATACTCATATACAAAATCTTCTGCAGGCTGCGCGTCTTTAGAATTCTCAGTCCGCCAATTTTTTAGCACGGGTTCAAAGGCGTATTTCCCCAAATCAAGCTCCTCTAAAATTTTAGCGGTTTTCTCTTTTGTGCCGTCTTCCTGCAAATGAATTTTTACCGTCGAAGGAATCAAATCAAAACACTTTGCATAATACGGGAATAACTTAAAGTTTGTATTCGGACCAATTGAATCCAACAATCCTGCAAGCGTAAATTCATTCATTTTTTAAATTTCTCCAAAGATAACTTTTTAATCGTTCTATATCCCATGACGAATAACAATACTATACAACCCTTCGCATACTTTGGCAATAGCCCCAATTCTCTAATTCTCTCACCCTCCACTCCCCAAAGGATAACCTCATGCCTACCATAAATCGCACTCGCTTAAAAAACCTTCTTGAAAAAGAAGAGCGCCTCTTTCACAAAACTCACCCAACCTCGTATGCGCTATATCAGCGCGCCAGAAAATCTTTGCACGGCGGCGTTCCCATGTTGTGGATGATTCGCTGGGCAGGCTCATTTCCAATTTTTGTTAAAGAAGCGAAAGGCGCCCGCTTCACCGACGTGGACGGAAATTCCTATATTGACTTTTGCCTCGGCGATACAGGCGCAATGACGGGGCACTCGCCCGATGAAACCATACAAGCCATCAACGCGCAAATTCAAAAAGGCATTACCCTCATGCTCCCGTATGAAGATGTAATCTGGGTTGGCGAAGAATTGCAGCGCCGTTTCAAACTTCCATATTGGCAATTTGCGCTCACCGCCACCGACGCCAACCGCTTTGCGCTTCGCATGGCGCGCCTCATCACCGAGCGCCCAAAAATTTTAGTTTTCAATTATTGCTATCATGGCTCGGTGGATGAAACGTTTATCGTCCTAGACGAAGACGGCGTTCCTATCTCTCGCCCCAACAATATGGGTCCGCAAATTGACCCGCGTGAAACGACAAAGGTCATTGAATTTAACGATATTGCCGCGCTAGAAACCGCTTTATCTGCGCGCGATGTCGCCGCAGTCCTTGCTGAACCCGTAATGACCAACATCGGAATCATTCACCCGCAGCCGGGCTATCACGATGCGCTTCGAGAAATCACTCGCAAACATGGGACTTACTTAATCATTGACGAAACTCACACCATCTGCGCATCGCCCGGCGGATACACCGCCTCATTCAACCTTCAACCTGATTTCTTAACCCTCGGCAAACCCATCGCCTCAGGCGTTCCCGCCGCCGTATATGGCTTCACTGAAGAAATCTCTCAAGCCTTTGCCAAGAAATTAAATGTGGACGACGCCGATGTGGGCGGCATTGGCGGAACATTAGCCGGCAACGCTTTATCTATCGCCGCCATGAAAGCCACATTACAAAACGTCTTAACCGAAGAATTCTATACCAAAGCCATCGCCCTGCAAGAACAATTCACCGCAGGCGTTGAAGCGGTCATTCAAGAATTTCAACTTCCATGGATTGTCAAACGGCTGGGCAATCGCTCCGAATACTGGTTTCGCCCAACCCCGCCTAAAAACGGAGGCGAAGCCCACGCCGCCATAGACCACGAACTTGACCGCTACATGCACTTATACGCCCTGAATCGCGGAATATTAATGACGCCCTTTCACAACATGGCGCTAATCTCGCCCGAAACCACAGAAGAAGATGTAAATTACCATACCAGGATTTTCAAAGAAGCCGTACAGAGTTTATTTGAATAAGCAAACAAGCGCTGCTCATTCATGAGTAGCGCTTAATCATTAAACTTTTCGCTTCATTCAGTTTTATTTAATAACTTCTTCCTCTTTAAGCGTTTTCAGAAAGCGTAAAATAAAACGTTGAGCCTTTGCCTGCTTCCGATTCTAACCAAATTTTCCCGCCATGCACTTCAATAATTCTTTTTACTAAGGCTAACCCAATTCCTGTGCCTTCGGTCTCGCTGTTTAGTTTGTCAAATAAGCCGAAAATTTTTTCATGAAACTCTTTCTTAATTCCAATTCCATTATCCCTCACGAAATACGCCGTCTGATTATCTTGCTTATTTACTCCAATTTCAATGACGGGTTTTTTTGCTCGCCCATAAACTTTGCGGCGTTATCTACAAGATTTTGAACGACCTCTATCATCCGTTCTTTATCTACCACAACGCTCCCAAGCGTATCGGCGACTTTTACGCTAACCCCTCGTTCCTCAAGCCGATTTTGCACTCGTTCTAACGCTTCATTCACAATATCCGTAAATAAAACTTCTTCCGCCTTATTCATCACTCTACCCACGCGCGATAGTTCCAATAACTCATTAAGCAAGCGGTGCATTTTCTCGGTGGCTTCGTTAATGCGCTTTGCGTCTTGCAGCAAGCGTTGATAATTGCCCGACTTTGCGTCTTTTTCAATATACCCGAGATAGCCGCGAATGGTAATCAACGGGGCTTTCAAATCGTGCGAGGCGGTGTAAGTAAAACGCTCTAACTCCTCGTTCTTTTTTTCAAGTTGCGCCACCAATTTTTCTTGAATTTTTAGTTCCTGCTTCATTGTTTCTTGCAAGCGTACATTTTCAATGGCAATGGCTAAGTTGGCGGCAATGGTCTCTAGCAGGCGCACGTCGTTATCAGAAAAAGCATGTTCGCGCTCTGTATTTTCAATAGAAACGACCCCAATTGCCCGCTCTTGAATCGTTAACGGCACAGTCAGCGAAGACTTTGCCATTTTGCTGTTCCGATAAATCGCGTTATATTTCACCGATTCGTGCATCCAATTTTCGTTAATCACCAGCGGTTTTTTCATTTCCATCACTTTGCTCGTCAACCCCCTGCCATACTGAATAGGAATATCGGGCATTCTTTTCCCGTTATCTATATCGTAGGGAAAATGAATCATATTTGTTATTGGGTTATGAACCGCAATAAAAACGCTAGCCGCTTGAAACGTTTTTTGAATATGTTTGCCCGTTTCTTCTATCAATTCAGCTAAATTGTTTTTCGCAATGATGATTTCGCTTACCCCACGCAGGGTTTCTAACTCCGCCAATTTTTGCTTAAGCTCTTCTTCCGCTTTCTTTCGTTCTTGCAACTCGTCGGTCGCTATAGAAATATTTTTATTCAAACGGCTAATAATAAGATATTGCAACCCAATAATTAAAAGAATTAATAACTCTAAAGAAAAATAATCCCCTAAAAAATTATATTGCGTAAACCGATTTGTCCAAACGCCTTGCGTTTCTAAATAACCGATTGTCAAAATCAGCGCCATTAAAACCCCGCCTATTGCCAAAGTCCCGCTTGTCCCGCCGATTAACCCCGCAAAAATCAGAACCACAATTAACCCTAAAATAGAGGTATCGCGAATGCCGTTTTTTTTGAGCATCACCCATACATTCACCGCCAAACCGCTAAATAGAATTAACCAACTTGTTAAGCCATGATGCCCCTGCCTATTAAGCGCAAAAGAAAACAAAAACACCCCTGCCAATATAAGCATTTCTACGCGGTTAAAATTAAGCCCGGCTAACAAAATGGCGCATATAAAACCCACTGCCAAAACGAGGCGAATATTTCTACGAACCCCTAATGGCTTTTCAGATAATTCTGGTTTCCAAAATTGACGTAAAAAAGATAGCATATTCGTTTTAGAAAGCGCCGAATATCAAATTGATAAAAACGAATCAGTTTTTGCCCATTCGTAAAATCCGCCTAAAAGATTTTCATGCCGGCGTTTCAGGTTTTGGCGCTCTCTATTTTATTTGATTTTACTTTATTTATGGTTATCTCACAAAATCAAACGCCCTTGCTCTTTCATCGGTCGTTGTATGTATAAAAAACAAAAAACCCAAAACTGGGTTTTCTTTGAGCCACCAGTGGGACACGAACCCACGACCTGCGCATTACGAGGGCGCTGCTCTACCAACTGAGCTATGGTGGCGTTTTGGATTGACGAAGCGAGATTATAAAAGAGAACCCCGCATCACGCAAGTTTTTCGCCTCACGAGGCGTCTAATCTACATGCGAATTGCAATGCTTTCTTATCACACCTGTCCGCTGGCAACCCTAGGCGGAAAAGACACCGGCGGAATGAACGTGTACGTCCGCGATTTGACTAAAGAACTCGGCAAACTCGGCATTCATGTAGATGTGTTCACACGCTCGCAAGATGAACATGTGCCGCACGTCTTACATGATTTAGGATATGGCAACCGCGTTGTCCATATCCCAGCAGGTCCCGAAGAACCCAAGGGCAAAGCCGATATTGCTAAATATATTCCTGAATTTGCCGAAGGGATTAAGAAATTTGCCGCCGAAAAAGGAATCATGTACGACGCGCTTCATAGCCACTACTGGATGTCTGGTTTGGCGGCGGATATATTATCTAACGCCTGGGGCGGCGTTCCAATTGTGCACATGTTCCACACCTTAGGCGAAATGAAGAATCGAGTGGCAAGGTCGGAGGAAGAGCGCGCAAGCGAAGAAAGACTCGAAGGCGAGAGGCAAGTTCTCCGTCGAGCGAAGCGGGTTATCGTCGCCACTATGGCAGAGTTGACTCAATTGAGATTCCTTTATAAAGCCGATGTCAATAAATTGGTTATTATTCCGCCCGGCGTAGATACAAGCCATTTTTACCCAATTGATAAAGACGAAGCCAAACAGTTCATCGGTTTGAAACCAGAAGATAGAATGATTTTATTTGTTGGGCGGATTGAACCGCTAAAAGGCATAGACACTTTAATTCAAGCGATGGCTTTGCTGGATAAAAACCTACAAAGTAAACAAAACCCCGTTCATTTAGCCATTATCGGCGGAGAGCCAAACGTCAGCCCGCGCGAAATGTCGGCAGAGATGAAACGTTTGCAAAAAATGTCGGACGATTTATGTATGGGCAGCGCCATTCTTTTTCTTGGCAAGCGCGCGCAAGATACATTGCCGTATTATTATTCTGCGGCGGAGGTATTGGTTATGCCGTCGTTATACGAATCGTTTGGCATGGTGGCGTTAGAAGCGATGGCATGCGGTACGCCCGTCATCGCCTCTGAAGTGGGCGGCTTAGGATATTTAGTGGAAAACGAGGTAACAGGTTATACCATTCCAGATAGCGCCCCTGTGGCGCTTGCCGAAAAAATTTCTGTGATTTTGCGCGACCACAATTTGCGCGGCGAAATGGGATGCCGCGCTGTGGCTCATGCGGCAAACTATGAATGGCAAGCGATTGCCCAAAAAATTTTGAAGGTATATGAAGAAGCCATAACGGCGGAAAGCGCTCAGTTGCCGCCTTCGCATTCGCAAATTAACGTCTGACCGATATTTAATATAAATTTTCCAGTTACGGCGGCTTTTACTTGTAGAACCTGACTGCAATCGCGCGCAACGACTTGAGTAAAGTGTTCTAGGTCGCGCACTTCGTTTGAGCCGACGAAAGAAGCGATATATTCGTTGAGGCTATACAGTTCAAGCAACTTATCGTTAGGGCTGTACGAAATTGTAATCACGCTGCCCGCTATGGGGTTGTTTGTTTTTGGACATAACGAGGGGAGGTTCACTTCATGAATTTGTTTGCTGAGTTTTGAAACTGACGGATTGCTGATAGTCTTCAAAAGCATTTTATAATTTTCACTCTTTCATTTTTACATACAAAATACTTGTGCCGTCCAAACTTTGAGTTCGCATTTCAAACTTATCTTTAAGGCTTGCAATCATGCGTGAAAGTTGTTTATGACCATAGGTGCGTGGGTCAAAGCCGGGGTCAAGTTGATACAGAGCGTTTCCCATTCCAGCCAGCGGCGCCCACCCGTCCTGACCGACCGCCATCTCAAATGCTTGAGTCAAAATCGGCATAGGGTCTAATTCTTCTTTTTCTTCTTTTTTCTTTCCGCCTTTTGTTTGAGATTGCTTTTGTAACGCCTTTTTCTCGCTCACAAGATTTTCAGTATAAACAAATAAATCGCACGCATTCACAAACGCTTTGGGCGTATTCTTTTTCCCAATTCCCATTACAAATACCCCCGTCTCGCGGATGCGGGTTGCCAATCGGGTGTAGTCGCTATCGCTAGAAACTAAACAAAACCCATCCACCACGCCCGAATGCAAAATATCCATCGCGTCAATAATCATGGCGCTATCGGTGGCGTTTTTGCCAGTCGTATATCGAAATTGCTGAATCGGCTGAAACGCATGAAAATTCAAAACGTCTTTCCATGAGTTCATATTATTTGTCGTCCAATCGCCATAAATACGGCGAACGGTCACTTGCCCATGCCGCCCCGCCTCCACCAACATTTGAGCCAGCAAACTGGCTTGGGCATTATCGCCGTCAATCAGCATAGCGATTTTATTTCGCGCAAGAGATTTAATTTCATCTGCCATGTTTTTATTATACCCGTTCAATAAACCCTTTTTACAAAATTTAACCACTAAATTCAATGTAGGTTATACTTCTGCTTATTTTATCTTTTCAGAGGCGCAGTCATGCAAGAACGGTTCAGAAAATGGTTTCCATTACGAGCGGGGGAAAGCGGTTTAGTTCTTACGCTTGGCTTTATATTATTTGCAAACTACGCCGCTATGGGCATTACCAAAGTCGTTTCCGTTAGCGGTTTTCTAAGCGAAGTCAAAGACCATTACATTTTACTCGTTTGGGCGGTAGATATGGTTTTATTGATTCTCGCCACAGGCTTGCAATCTCTAATCGTTGATAGATTTGACCGCGTCAGACTAATGACAGGCGTATTAATAATTTTTGGAGGGTTATATGCCATCCTCCCGTTTTCGTTTCTTTCTTCGTGGATACCTGCTTCTGTTTCCTACACATTAATCTACCTCCTCAACGACCAGCAATGGCGCTTCTTCCCCGTTGTGTTTTGGATACTCGTCAACGACATTTATGACCCCGCCACAGGTCGGCGGGTTATGCCTGTAATTGGCATTTTTGCTTTTATCGGCACTATCGTCGGCTTAGCCATTGCCGCGGCAGACGCTCAATACCAATTTGGCACAATCAACTTATTATTGCTTAACGCCGCCATATTTTTCGCCGCTTTTGCTATTTCACAAATTCGCCTGCGCGCCGTCAAACTCCCGCCGCCTGTTGGAAACCAACAAGACTCAATGAAAGAGACTCTCACCGAAGGCTGGGAATTTATCAAAACCGTGCCTGCTTTTGCTTATTTGGCTTTAGGGATGCTCGCGGCAGGCAGCGTAATGACCGTGCTGTTATACGACGCTCTCTCCGACGCAAAACTAGACTTAGGCGCAGGCTTTCAATCCTTTTATGCAACCTACAATTTGTTAATTGCCGTCGCCTCTATTTTTGTGCAAGGGCTATCTAACCGCATCATAGAGCGCATCTCCTTAAAGAGAAGTTTCTTCATTCAGCCGCTTGTCATGCTATTTTCAACCATTGCAAACTTTTTCATCCCCGGTTACGTCAGTAGCAGTCTTGCGCAGGGCGTTTCGCGTGTGACGTATGACACAACCGACTTATCTGCACGCAAAGCCTTTCAAGCGATGGTGCCAAATGAAAAACGCGGGCGCGTCAGCATGTTTTTAGATAGTTACTTACCAAGCGGCGGAACAATCATCGGAAGTTTAATCACGTTTGCGATTATTGCCGTGGGGCTGTCTCTTGGCGTTCCGCGCGAACAATATTCATTCGTTTATATTGGAGTTGGCATTGGCGTTGCGCTGGCGGCGGTTTATGCCGCTTACAAAGTCCGCGTCACATACGAGCAAAGCATGTTAAGTTGGCAACTCAAACGCCGCACGCGCGGCGCCAGCGTGTTAGACAAACTAGACTTTGGAGATAGCGAAAAATAATGCCTGCCCGTTTGGTCGTTCAAAAAGATAGCGTCGCCGTTTATGAATTGCTGGGTTCAGGCGATGACCAACGCATAGAGGCAATGTTGGGGCTATATCAAACGCTGTTTCCGCAGTATCAGCATTACGTCCAGAGAATGAGGCGCAGGGCAAAATTCAAAAATGAACATCGAGAAGGAAACGTCGTCCACTATTGGCTAATCGAAGTAAATGGCAACCCCGCTGGTTTACGCACCTTTCGTTACGTTCGCCATCGTCATTGCGGGCTGGCTCACGCTTTAGCCATTCACCCAGATTTTCGAGAAACGCTAGTGGACAATAAAAAATTATCCGTTTTCATTATTTATGAATGCCTTCATCAAATTATCCGCGACGCTAAAGAGCGCAACGACCCGCCCCCGCTTGGCATGGTAAACGAAGTGGAAACCAACCGATTAATGGAACACTACGAGCGTAACGGTCTGATACAATTGCCGTTAAAATACGTGGAGCCGATATTTCCGCCAGTCGCAGAAGGCGCAAGCCGCGAAGATGAATTAGCGCAAGTTCGCTTTTCGCCAATGCACATGGGTTTTTTACCAAACCCCGAAGCGAAGATTAACACATACACAAAAGCAATGATGACCGATTTTGTACTGGCTTTTTTAGTTGACCATTATGGCTTACCAGAAAACCACCCCGTATTGCTTGAAACCCTTAATTCTATAAAAGTATAGGTGAAACCCATGAGCGAACAAACAGAACCTCTGCAACCTAAATCTCGTTTTTTTAGTTTGCGCCTGAAAATTTGGCTAGGCTTTACTTTAATTTTTATTCCAATCTTTATTGGCAGTTACGCTTGGTTTTATAACTATACACGCGATAGAGTATTTCAAACCATCACCGACGATTTAACGCAAACCGTTCATGGCGCATTAGCCGGGATAGATAAAGAAGGCTTCGTGCAATTATATGCCGAAGAAAGCGCCAATAACCCCATGTGCCCGCCAGCCAAACCAACGGCAGATACGCCTCCCGAAGAAAATGGATACTACCCCGATAACCCCTTGTATCTTGAGCATGTCAACTGGTTGCGGGCTGTGCAATTCACCGAATTAAAAGAAGACCCCAACGGCGACGCTTCCAAAGAAACGATTCGACTTTACACATACATTAAAGGACCCGACGAAGGCGAAGTGATTGCCATTGGCAGCACAGGGTACTTCCGCGAACCGCGCGGCGGCTTTCGGTTTTGCCAAAGATACACTTCAGAATCAACCCGCATTTACGATGGATTAACAGGGCGCGTTGACGCATGGGAACCCTATAGCGACCGCTTTGGCACATGGATTACAACCTACGCCCCAATTATTGACGACAATGGGAATGTCATTGGCGCGCTCGGCGTAGATATTCAAGCTAGTTATGTAGATGAAGTGACCGCTGAAATTTTGCAACAAGGAATCATCGCCTTTGCCGTCACATTTGCCATTATTTTCGTACTTGTTTATTGGTTGGCGGGCTTTCTCACTCGCCCTATTATTGGCTTAGCCAATGTTGCAAAGAAAATCGGCGAGGGCGATTATGAACAAGAAATTGGCAGCGGCAATAGTAACGTGAAAGATGAAATTGATACGCTCACCGACGTCTTCAAAGTGATGGTGGATAAAGTTGCCCAACGCGAACAAAGTTTACGCGCCCGCGTACAACAATTGGAAATTATGATTGACAAATCCAAACTTACCAAACAAGTGAGCGAAATCGTCGAAAGCGAATTTTTCCAAGATTTGCAATCTAAAGTTAAAGATATGCGTAATCGTTTTACAAAGGGAGATTAAGAAAGAAGCCCGCAACTTTTGCTGCGGGCTTCTTTCTCGCTTCATGCTTACGGGGTAAGTTGTTTCTGCGCCTGAAATTTTTTCTTAAGGTTGAATGGGTTTAATCACGCCCACATCTGCAGGGGCGCCGCCAAACAAACTAATATCTCGGCAAGATTGTCTATCTATTCGGAGCAACACCGCATCGTTAGATAAAGCGTCCACCTGAATAATGGTATCTTGCTGGTAAGTAGAATCTACGGTTAATTTTAGAATAACCTGATGTTGCGCGGGTAAATTGCTTATGCATACTTTTTTATCTGGGTGTGCGCGGTCTTCGTCAATGGCGCGTAATAAGCCGCAAGCGTTGGGTAAATCTACGGCGCCAGTATTTTTTATAGTTACATAGGCGTTCGTCACTTCGCCCATGCCGTTGAGAATATCTATGCTGGTATTACAGCCTAAAATGTCAATGCCGACCGATTGGCTTGGGGCTTGAGTAACAGTTTGGGTTGGCTGAACAAGCGTCACCGTAGAGGAAGGAGGCGGGGTTGGGCTGGCGGTTTCCGTCACCTGAGCGATGATTGTCACCGCTGGGGTGATTGTGCCGGGCGGGGGAATGATTAAAGGCGTGGGCGAAACGATATTCGGCGTGGAAGAAGGGTGAGCCGTCCACACAGGAAAGGGCTGCGGCGGCGCGCCCCAGGCGTCGCAGGCAGAGAGCCAGAGTAGAAACAGGATGGCGAAGGGCTTTTTCATTCTTGTATTATACCCCCGCTAAAATTAGTGAAACTTTTAGGGGATAATTTGCTACTAACATTAAGAACATTTTAAAGGCTTTTGATTTATAATGATAAATTAATCAGTTGTTAATATGAGCAATTTTGTATCGGATTGATTTTATGAATGACTTAAGAGTATCCATAACAATTTTAGTGTCTTATGTGATTGCCGTTCTCGGCGTTGCAAATATTGACGAGTTTCAAGAAAGCTTTATAGATTTTAGCCCGCCTTTTTTTGTCTTAATTGCAATTGTCGTATTTTCAGAGTTGATATTAGTGAGTTTGTTAATACGCTCGGGCGTTAAGTTAAGATATTACTCGGTGATAGTTTTTTGGGTTTTTGCGTATGGCGCTGTCTGGGCGTTTTACTCGAACCCAAGAATAACGATAGAAGTTCATGTCATTCAATTTTTGCTCATTATTCTTTCTGCTATTCTCGCCTATGATGTTGGAAAACGAATAGGCGAAATAGATAAAACTTTAGAAGGTTTATCTTCTACCGCATACCCAAACCGCGCCAGAGATATTCAGTCTTCACGAGATTTAGTCGCCGCTGAAATTACGCGCAGTCGGCGGTATCATCACCCATTGTCTTTGTTGGCGATTAAGCTAGAAAAACCTAAGGGGAAAGAAGGTTGGAGAGAGTTAGAATCTTTAGCAAGCGATATGTATGAACGGTTTGCCATTGCGAAAGTGAGCCAGATATTAAGCGACTTAGCGCGCAGCACCGATATGATTTTATACGACCGTGACGGTCAGTTTATTTTACTTTGCCCTGAAACGAATTTGAGCAATCTTAAAGTCCTTGCGGAAAGGATGGAAGCGGCTGTAGAAGAAAGTATTAATGCTAAGATTGAGTGGGGCGGGGCGACTTTCCCTGATGAAGCGTTGACTTTTGAAGATTTATTGCAAACCGCCCAAAAGCGTTTGAATAGCCCTGCTCCTACTCCTGCTTCTTCTCCAGAAACCATATCTGACTTGTCCACTCCTGAGAAATTATAAGCGTTGCGTTATGAATTCAAATCGAATTATAGAAGAAGATTGGGTTAAGAATTTTGACCCCAATAAACGTTTGTTAACGGGGAAATCTTACTTAGTTGCCAAACGGATTTACGACCTTGCCATTGTAATTCTATTTTCGCCGTTTTGGATTCCGGTTATGGGGATTATAGCCCTTCTGATATGGCTAACTTCGCCCGGCGCGCCTGTAATTTTTGTTCAAAACCGAACAGGAAAAGGCGGTAAGCGTTTTAAGATGTTGAAATTTCGTTCTATGGTTCCAAACGCTGAGGCGTTAAAAGGAACATTAGCGCAGTTAAATGAGCGTGGAGAATTATCTGGTCCCTTAAAACTTCAGAACGACCCGCGCGTTACCAAAATTGGAAGGATACTAAGAAAAACCAGCCTAGATGAATTACCGCAAGTCATTAACATTATTAAGGGCGATATGAGTTTAGTAGGACCACGACCAACCTCGTGGAGTCCAGAGTCTTATAAACTTTGGCAAACAGAACGATTAGATGTATTGCCTGGCATCACTGGGTTGTGGCAAGTTTGCGGGCGCGGAAGCGAAGATTTCAACGAATGGTTGAAGTGGGATATTCGCTATCTTGAAAAGAGGTCTTTATGGTTCGATACATTAATCTTAATAAAAACCTTACAGCGAGTGATTAATCAAAAAGGAGCTCGCTAAGGATTCGCTCATACACAAGCAACCAATAGATTCAAAAAAATGTTAAATTGAGCCGAGAAGTACGCTTAACTTCTTAAGAATAGCGATTGAAAATGATACTAAAAAAAGATTACCCCTATATCCTCCTTGCTGTTGTAACGTCCGCTTTAACAGCGACAGCCGTATTTGACCCTGGAGACTCTATAGGCACATTTGCTTTGTTGGGCTTAATTGGGATTGGGGTAGTTATGGCAATTATCATCACCCCTAGCCTTGGGGCAAACGTGCTTGTGATTGCAATTTTTTCAAATATTTCCACCCACTTAACAAAATTAGGCATGCCTGGAATTATCAAACCGTTGGTTGCGGTTGTATTCGGCTCAATCTTATTGAGAAATTATTACATTGGGCAAATTCCAGTCAATCGCCCTAAACTACGCCGAATTGAAATATTTCTAATCCTATACTTCATGGCTGTATCCGCCTCTTACTTAACCGCCACCGATAAAGACCTAACGATGGAAAGCATCATAGATTTAGGCAAAGATATTGTCATTATGTATTGTGTGTTATTCTGCATTCGAAACTTCAAAGAGTGGAAAAATATTATCATTGTGATTATCGCTTTAATGGCGGTTATATCTTTTTTAGGCGCATATCAAATGACCACTGGAGACTTTGACCAAGACTTTTTTGGTCTTTCCTATGTGAATAAAGACGACCGCCTGAGCGGACCGATTAATGAGCCAAACATGTGGGGGCAGGTCATCGTATCGGTTTTACCTTTTGTGATATTTGGCTTTTTGCGCAGCGACATCAATGGAAAATTGATGTATGCCGGCGCATTCTCCTTAATGATTTTTGCGCTGCTTAACACATATAGCCGCGGAGGGTATTTAGCGTTTTTTGTTTGTATATTTTTAATTATGTTCTTTTTTACAAAATTCAATCTTCTATTCACCTCGGCGGTTATAGGGCTTTTAATTTTAATCGTGCCTTTTATTCCTCCCGCTTATGTTGAAAGATTCCAAACCTTAACCGCTTTCACTTCTACCTCGCAAACCGGCATTTACCAAGAAGGCTCGTTTCGCGGGCGCACTAGCGAAGTCATAGCGGGGTTCAAAATGTTTTCCGACCACCCAATTTTAGGAATTGGCTCTGCAAATTACGCTATTAACTATCAAAAGTACGCCCAAATTATCGGCATTGAAACGCGGGCGGAAGAACGCGAAGCCCATTCGCTCTATGTGGAAATTATGGCTGAAACAGGCATTCTAGGAATACTTTCATTTTTAGGCTTTTTATTTGCTTTATTTCGCGGTTTATCTAATATAAAGGCAAATTTAATGCACACTCGCTACTACGCTCAAATCTCCCCCTATATTTCCGCTATGCAAGTTTCTTTAATTTCATACTTATTCGCCTCTTTGTTTTTACATGGCGCATTTCTCAGATTTTTTTGGGTACTTTCCGCCCTTGCTATGGCATTAATACAAATTTCATATGAGCTTATGAACGAACAACCTGATAGCCGCATAGAGGAGGCGCTGGTTTGAACACTTTTTCTGAAGCGGAAAAAAATGAAGAAAATAGAAAAAATTTAGTTCAAAAGGCAGGCAGGGGAATACTATGGAATTTTTTAACATTTGCATTAGGAAAGGTGAGCGTTCTGGTAACAACGGCAATTCTTGCTAGGTTGCTCACTAAAAACGATTTTGGATTAGTCTCCGTAGCGGTCATTGCGGTTAATTATCTCTCAATCGTCAAAGACTTAGGGCTAGGCGTAGCCCTAATACAAAAAAGAGAAGATGTTACCCGCGCTAGCAACACAGTTTTTACCATAAACCTAATCTTAGGATTTTTCCTAACAGGGGTTTCATTCATTATCGCGCCTTGGTTTTCTACGCTTTTCAACGAGCCTGAAGTCACGCCTGTGCTTCGCTGGCTCGGCGTTTCCTTTGCCATTAATGCCCTAGGCGCCGTTCATTCGGCTTGGCTAATGCGCGAAATGGATTACCGCCGCAAGTTTATTCCAGACATGGGGAACTCGCTTGTTAAAACAATCGCCTCTATTGTTTTAGCGTTTAGCGGAGCGGGCGTGTGGGCGTTGGTGCTTGGACAATTACTGGGCTCTTTGGCTTCGGCGATTTTATATTGGGTCATTACCCCATGGAAACCGCGTCTTGTTATCCATGCCGACCTTGCAAAAGGACTATTAAATTTTGGCTCCACCGTAACTCTTGGCGATATTCTCGGCGTTATCATTGATAATCTTGACTATATCATCGTCGGAAGAATATTTGGCGTTGAACAATTAAGCGTTTATCAACTAGCGTACCGCCTCCCTGAAGTATTACTCGTGGGCAATTTGTGGGTGATGTCCGGAGTAACCTACCCAGCATTTTCATCTATTCAGAATAATATGGATGAAATCCGCCGCGCCTTTTTGATGTCTATCCGCCTCATTCAACTGCTAACTTTGCCCATTGCTCTTGGGCTATTCCTTACCGCCGACCCAATTGTTCGCGTTGTGTTTGGATTAAACTGGCTAGAGGTCATTCCTATCCTGCGGGTTTTATCTATATATGCTCTTATCTACTCTTTCTCTTACCATGTCGGCGATATTTATAAAGCCACAGGCAGACCTTACCTCTTAGTTTGGCTTTCAATTGCTCACCTTATGGTTCTTGCGCCTTCCATGCTCCTTGGCGCTTACTATTTCGGACCCATTGGCGTCGCTTATGGGCATGTTGTTGCAATAACTTTTAAGCGTATCTTGGGTTTGGGTATTGCCATGCGCTTTGTGAAAGTGACCCCGCTAGAAATTTTGCGTCAATATCGCCCCTCATTTAGCGGCGCATTACTAATGATTCCAGTTGTGTTACTCGCCTCTTTTTTCGTAAAAGACTTAGACCCATTTGTGCAACTGCCTATTCTCGTCGCCGCTGGAGCGCTGGCATACTTCGCCGTATTATGGAAAATAGAAAGAGAAAACCTCACGCGGCTTTTGAAAAAAATTTTTGTTAGAAAATAAGCCTATATGCACTCGATGAAACCTACGGACGCCTATAACATTATATATATGATTGACGGGCTAGGCTGGGGCGGAGCAGAGCGCCTAATGATACCCATCTTATCCGCCCTTGACCGTCGGCGTTTTAATGCGCGCGTATGCGTTTTACAAAACAAAGACGGCAACCCTGTGGCTAACGAATTACGCGAAATAGGCATACCCGTAGATATGCTCCCCATCCGTTATTTGCGAGATTTAACTGCAATTCCTAGAATAAGCGCTTACCTGCAAGAAACGCAAGCCGACTTGCTTCATGCTCAATTAGAATTTGCAACCGTACTTGGAGGAATTGCCGCAAAAAGACTTGGCATCCCTTCCGTTACCACTTTACACACTATTCCAAATGATATTGAAGGATTAAAGGGGAAACTTCACTTTGCGCTTGAAAATTTTATTTTACGAAATTTTATCAATTGCATCGTCTCTGTATCCGAAGAAGCGCAGCGCTTTTATTTACAAACCGCTAAGTTTTCACAAAGCAAATCTCGCGTTATTTATAACGGAATTGATATAAACAAATACTCAATCGCCTCATCTGAACGCGCAAAAGTTTTAAGTGAGTTTGGCATCCCAGAGCATGTTACTCTCTTAACCACCGTAGCCGTGCTGCGCGAACCAAAAGGGATTCAATATATGATTCGCGCAATGCCCAAAATCCTGCGCGCCGATTCAAATATCTACTACCTTGTTGTTGGCGGCGGAGAATATTTTGAAAATTTACAAGCCGAAGTTAAGAAACTTGACCTCGAAAAAAACGTTAAGTTTGCAGGCGCTCGCAAAGATATCCCTTCTATCTTATCTGTGAGCGATTTATTTGTGTTGCCAACCCTCACCGAGGCGCTTCCTACCGTGTTAGCGGAAGCAATGGCGGCAAGTTTACCTATTGTGGCAAGTCGAGTAGGGGGCGTGCCTGAAATGATTCAAGATGGATTCAACGGAAAATTAATTGAACCCGCTAACCCTGAAGCCCTTGCAGCGACTTGCCTCGAACTGTTAAGCGACCGCCAAACGCTGCGGCAAATGGGAAACGCTGGTAGGAAAATTGCAGAAGAAAAATTTAATATAAAATCGCAAGTGCGGCAATTGCAAGACTTATACGCTCAATTAATCTTACGGAAAGACCTTCAATGAATACTGAAAATCAATTTCTTGACGCAAAATCTTTTCGGTACTCTCTGGATTGGAGATTTTTTTTGCCTATTTCGGAAACCAGCAAAATACTCTATATTGGCGAAGGCGGCTCAGAAGTACAAGCTTTTTTTGCTAGGTTAAACGTCAATCGTTTTTCGGTTTTAGACGGCGATAACTTAGATAAAATCCGCTCTTCGCCTGATTTACCCTCCACATTTGATGTCATTGCAATTCCTTACGATATTCCTTCTCATGGCGAATACGCCGCGCTAAAAAAACGATTAAGCCCAGGCGGTAGTTTATTAATCGGCTTTTCTAATCGCTATCTTTCTATAAGAAAAAATGCAATTTCTCTCTTAAAGTTAAGGTTTCTTTTGGCGCGAGCGGGGTTTTCAAAAGTAAAGTATTATGGCATTTTCCCAGACCAGTATGCGCCTGAGTATATCTTTCCATTAAATTTGCACGCCGTTGCGTTTGCTTTACGTCACCGATACCAGTACCGTATGAAATCGTGGTTGCTACAAGGACTTTTATTCTCGCCGTTTCTTTTCTTATTATTATATTGCGCGCCCGCTTATTATGCGATAGCGACCAGCGACAACCCCTAAAAAATAATATGCCCAATTTTGTTAATAACCTCACCGCGCTTTTATCCAGCAAATTAGACGCGCATCAATATTCGTTAAACTCAGTGGATTGGTCGCTGCTTTCTAACGGCTTAACCGAGTTTGATGAGAATATTATATTTTTTGGGTTTGATAAGGCTAGTTCAACCCCATCGTTTGTGGCAAAAGTCCCTCGTCTGCCTAAGAATATTGCAGTGATACAAACCGAATATGAGCGCTTGCTTGAAATTTGCAAAATTTTTGGCGAAAATGCAAAATTCTTAATTCCTCAGCCTATTGCTCTTTCGCAAATTCATAACCAACCTGTCTTAATAACCACTTATGTAAACGGCGCAAGCCTTGTTCGCTTACGCATTACAAAAGGCTTGCCAATCTTTCGGTCATTTTCTTTAAAAGCGGCAAAAACTTTGCGTTATGTCCTTGATACTACCATGACTAAACTCTTGCCTGGCGAAACAGTGCAATCTAATTTCTTTCAAAAAGCCGAAAAATTTAAGAAAATGTATCCTGTGCAGCCAGCGGAAATTGAAGCCGTAGATAATCTTTGCGATGAAATTACGCAGACCGAGAGAAACGCCGCATACCGTGTCTTAATTCATGGGGATTATTGGCATGGTAATATCATTCTTGAGCCTAAATTTGAAAATTATATGTTGGTAGATTGGCAATATTCGCGTTGGACGCATGACGCCAGCCAAGACGTATATTTGTTTTTGTTGGCAGGCGCGCTTGCCACTATTCCTAACTCTGTAGCGCCGCAAATACGCGCTCAAAAAGCCGTTCAGGCCCTGCTTGATTGGAAAGATATTGTGCAAGCGTATTTGTCAGAATTCGGCCGCCCTGATCATTACAATATATTCCCTTTACGCTCAGGGATGTTGCTGTGCTGCATTGAAAAAGCGGTGCGCGCTAGTTTAGAACTTGGCTTTGACCGTGAAGAAGATTTAGTGTGGTTTTATTTTTTTCGAGAACTTTTATCGTTATTTGACGCCAAGAAAATAAGCATATAAAATTACAACATTCAATCATGAAAAAGCCTCATATTATCGTAGTGGAGCCGTTGAATAACGGCGGATTGCTTCATTTTAGTTATCAATTGTGTAACGCCCTATCGCTTATGGGGGCAGAGGTGGAATTAATTACAGGGCAAGACTATGAATTAAGTTTTTTGCCTCATCATTTCAAAGCCCACAAAATACTTAAACTGTGGAGCGCATTTGAAGACCGCTCGTCTGATATTACATTAAACTCATTTCAACGATTATGGCTTGTTCTTTTTAGAAAAGCCCGCAGAATCCCTAGGGCTTTTCTAGCGCTTTGGGCTTGGGTGGTCATTACAAAGCATATTTTGCGCGCCAAGCCAGATTGGGTATTGTTTTCTATACTGGAATATCCATTTCAGTTTTTGTTTATTTATTTTCTTAAGCTGCGCGGTTTTTCTTTAAGTCAACTGTGTCATGAATTTGAGGAACGCGAACAAAAACACGGAGGCGACATCTTACGCCGTTTTGATTCAATTGCGTATGAATCTTTTTCTAAAATCTTTTTTCTCTCAGACGACGCCCAAAGGCGCTTCCTGCGTTTGTTCCCTTTTGTTGAGAAGAGAAAAACCTTTTCTATTCCGCACGGAAATTCAGAGTGGTTATTGGGTATTCAATCGCCTTACAAAAAAGAAACGCTTATAAAAAAATATAACATTAAAGAAAACGAAACGGTCGTGTTGTTTTTTGGCTTGCTTTCGCCTAGTAAAGGTATTGAAGTATTGTTAGAAGGTTTTGCCTTAGCCCTACAATCTTGCAAGGCTAAATTGGTTATTGCGGGGTATCCGACAAAATATATAAACGCCAGAACGCTTAAACTACACACAACGAAACTTAATATCGTGGATAATGTTTCTCTAGATTTGAGGTATATCCCATTAGACGAAATTGGCGCGCTGATGGATTTAGCCGCAGTTGTTGTTTATCCATATTTAAGTAGCACGCAAAGCGGCGCCTTGCAAACGGCATATACATTTGGTAAGCCAGTGATTGCAACGCGAGTAGGCGGTTTGCCTGAAGTGGTTGAAGATGGAAAAAGCGGTTTTTTGGTGGAGCCGAGACAGCCGCGCGAACTTGCCGAAAAAATTATCTTTATGGTGAACAACCCCGCTCTATGCCGCCAAATGGGCGAATATGCCAAGCATTTATCCGAAACTCGTTTTAATTGGCAATTTGTTGCCCAAAAAATATTACACGCTTATCAATCGGACAATGAAGATTAAACAGATTTGAGGCGATTTAGCGGGCTTAGTAAAATAGAAAAATGAGACATGGTGTGGCGATTCGATAGAAAAATCCTACGAATCGTATAAGGTGAGCGTTTTACGCTAAGTAACGAGGTGGGTCCGCTTAATAACGTAAATGCGGTTGCAAAGCCGGATTGTTTTGCAATTTCGGCAATTTCTAAGTTAAAGTCCGCTTTTGTGCCGTTTGGATAGGCAAAGCTAGTGACGGGCTGATTGAGTTCTTTTTCAATTTTCTTTTTAGACTGTATCATTTCTTGATGCGCCTCATTTAGCGAAACGCGCGTTAAGATAGGGTGATTAACGGTATGAGCGCCGAATTCAATATTTGCCGAGCGCATTTCTTGAATTTGCTCCCAATTTAACGTGACTGTGGCAAATTTTTCTTGCGGAATAGAAACGCCTAGCGCTTCGGGTAAGGCTGTAACCCATTTTTGCTTTTCTTCTTCGCTTAGCAATTTTGCTGCCGCTATCCATTGTTTTAGCGCAAATTGCTTTTCTTGTTGCGTGCGCCAGGTTTTTTCAGTGTTGTTTGGAAGGGTGACTCGGTCTGCTTGGGTGTGGAAAAAGCAAAAGGATGCCAAATCCCAGTAAAAGGGGCGGTCCGAGGCGATATATCCGCTTGTTAAATAAATCACTGCGGGAAAATTATATTTTTTGAGTATTGGGAACGCATAGAGATAGTTATCTAAATAGCCGTCGTCAAATGTGATTAGAGCGGCTTGCGGCGGCAACGGTTTGTTTTTTAAGAGCCAGTTTGTTAAATCTTCTAAAGAGATAACTCGATACCATTTTGCTATAAAAGACATTTGCGCTTCGAACGCAGGCGGGTTGGCGCTGATATTTGGCTGAAACATATCTTGATTGTTTTCAAGCCAATCAATGCGGTGATAGTTCAAAACCGTGAGCGAGTTTGGGAAAAGTTTTTGAGCAAAGCGCGTAACGCCGCTTTTATGCGTAATAGTTAGGATTGTTTTTGATAATAAAGACATTAGCGTTCCTTATCCGCTATCGTTTTATTTTGACGTATGGCAAAGGCTTTGCGATATGCTTGCCATGTGAGTTGAAATTGTTTTTCAAGGTTAAATTCTTGTTGTATGCGGTTTTTGGCGCGCTTCGCTAATTGCGTCGCTAGATTTTTATCCTTGGCGAGTATATGGATGGCGTTTGCCAATGCGGCGGGGTCATTGGGCGGCACAAGCAAAGCGTGCTCTTGGTGAGTTACTAGTTCGGGGATGCCGCCCGTATTTGAGGCAACCATAGGAACGCCAAGCGCCGCCGCTTCGAGCAGCGCAATAGGCGTGCCTTCGTATCTTGAGGGCATAACAAAAATATCGCTAGATTTTATAATTTGTAAGACGGTTTCGCGGTTTTGGTAGCCCGCTAGCGTAACTACGCCGTTTAGTTGGGCTTGTTGAATTTGCGCTTCTAATTCAGGTCTGAATTTTCCTTCGCCGACAATTAGAAAATGAACATTTGCATTTGTTTTGGTAATTATCTTTGCGGCTTTAATTAATACGTCATGTCCTTTGATTGGCACAAGCCTTCCGACCGCGGTGCAAATGGTTTTGTTATTTGGTAATGAAAATTTGTTAATTAGCCAATTGCGCTGATTAGGGGCGTCTGTTGAGGCGATATCAATGGCGTTATAAATTAATTCAATTTTTTCGTTGGGTATGTTAGCCGCTAAAGCCGATGCGAAATCATTTTTTGACACTGTAATATATAAATCTAAGTTTGCGTTTGTGGCTAATTCAAGCATGGTGTAGAGTTTTCCTTTTAAGGAAAACTTTCCATGCTCGTTGGCATACCAGCTGTTTAGCGTGGAAACCAGCGCGGCGTTTGTGTTTTTAACCGCAAAACTCGCCCAAAATTTAGATTGAATGTTTTGCGTATCTAACACTTGATAGCCTTCTTGTGAAATTAAGTTTCTAATGTTTTTAGGGATGTGAATATCTAAGCGATGTTCGCCGACGATGTGAAGAGGGATGTTGAATTTTTGCGCTTCTTGGCTAACGGCGCTTGAGCGAACTGCGGCTAACGCCACTGTGCCTGGCGCCGCCTTGCGCATTAATGTCAAAATTCTGGATGTGGAGCCTCCATATCTTATAGAAAGGTCTATAACCAATATTTTTAATTCTTTTTGGGTTTTAGACGATTCCATGTCTTTGTTTTATCTTCTTTCCACTTTTTGCCATAAGTGTCCTTGCCCGCCTTTGATGAACTGAAAAAAGCCTTGTAACGCGGCGAGATTGCTGTTCACTAAAAAGGTGGGCAAATAAAATAATAAACGCAAGCGGCTATCTCCTTGTTGTCTTTCAATTTTCATTCCAACAATCGCCATCAGGTAAAAGGTAATTTGTAAGATTAAGAAGATTAAATCAACCGGCGGCGAAAGGTAAAACCAATGATTTGGTTTTGGGTATGGTATGAAAACGGCGGCAAGATTCATGGTAAATACGATAATCATAAAAAACGGCACGAGTGGGCGTAAATATTTATGAGAAACAATTTGCCAAATTAATATTGGGTTTTTTGGCAACAATTTGAACGATAGCGATATGGCTTGATACCTCCCGGCGTTAATGCGCCTGCGCCTAACGATTTCGTCTTTCGCGCTAGGGGAGATGCGCTCTGTGGATTTAGCGTCTTCTACGTAAATTAATTTGTATCCTTGCCGTAAGGTTTGCATAGCGGAGTAAAAATCGTCGTTAATGATGTAATTGGGCGGCGTAGAGTATATGCTTTTCCGAATGGCGAGGATTTCTCCCGCTACGCTTGTGCAGCTGCTCACTCTGCTTTCTTGCTTTTTGATAAAAGACTCATACTTCCAGTATAAGCCTTCCGAATTTCCTAATTCGCCGTCGCCCTTTTCGATGGTTTTTGAGCCGCTTACCGCTCCAACTTGGGAGTCGGCAAATGGTTGAACGAGTTTTTGAATAGTGTCAGGTTTATAAAAGTTATTTGCGTCTGAGAATACGATAATTTCGCCGGTGGTATATGGCATGGCTCTATTAATTGCCGCCATTTTGCCGTTGCGTTGAGGCTGGTGAAGGAGCGTGATGCCGAATTTTTCAAAGGGTTTTACAACTTGCTCTGTGCCGTCGTCAGACCCATCAGTGACGACTATGATTTGAAGTTTGTCTTTGGGGTAATCAATGGCAAGGCTGTTTTTTATTTTTTCTTCTATTACGTTTCTTTCATTGTATGCCGCAATTAATAAGGTCACTGAGGGGGTGTAGGGAATTGGGGCGATTTTCTTGTTAAGCGACGGCATAAGCCAAATAAGAATAGGATACCCAAAATAGGTGTATAAAATTGCAAAAAGGCTTAGCCAAAAAAAGAGGGCAATGGTTATAGGTAAAACGGTCATGATATTGAAATTCTGCATAATCAATTTATGTGAGAGTATAGGCTTTAATGGGTTTCGTGTAGCGAGAACGCAACCCGAAACCGTACAAATTTCCTACTAATAAAACTAGAGCAAAGCGATTTACCGATTTGGTTCGATGGTAGAATTATCTACTTGCAACGTATTATAACAGGTAGGATGAAGGAGATTGCTACATGGAAGTACGGTTCATTCTTAAGATTTTGCAAAGGGGTTGGTGGCTTATTTTGATTTCGGCGTTGCTGGCTTTAAATTTCTCTTTGATATATTCATATTATTTTGCCTCCCCTCAGTATGAATCAGTAGCTCGCTTTATCGTTAGCCCTAATCTCCAAAGTACAGATAACCAAGATATAGTGGATAGTTTAGACACTTTAGATAGGCGTTCTATTATCGCCACTTATGCTGAAGTGCTAAATAGTAATCAAATCAAGCAAGAAGCGTTGTTGCTTTTAGGAGACGACCCCTCTGCGTTTGAAGATTACACCATGTCCGCCACTTTGATACCAGACGCAAACGTAATCCGATACAGCGTACGAGGTCCCAACCCAGAAGTTGCGGCTCTGTTAGCGAATGGTATAGGTCAATATGCAATTGACTATGTTCGTCGCTTGTATGTTGTCTATAATATTGATTTTTTAGATAGAGCTACCCCAGATGAAGAAGCGATTCGCCCGCGTCCACTGCAAGACGCTATTTTGGCATTGATGGTTGGCACAGTGATTGGCGTTGGGTTGGCTATCTTTCGCGACCAAGTTTCGGCGACGATTACGCGCTTTGGGCAGCGTAATACAATTGATTATGAATCGCAAGCCTATACCCGAACTTACTTTGACCGCCACATGCGTCAAGAAGTTGTTAAGCAGCCCGATGTTATTATTACATTAGGCATTATTCATCTCAATGGAATTCAAGATATCTACGACTCCTTGCCGCAAGTTTATATAAACAAAATCATGCGTAAAGTGACGGAAACTTTACGATACCAACTTCGCGGAAACGATATTGTTGGGCGGTGGTCAAAACTGCAATTTGCGGTATTGTTGCTTGGCACAGACGGTATTTCTGCCGCCAGCCGCTTTGAGCATATTCAAGAGATTTTAGACCAGCCTATTTCTTTAGAAGAAGGGGGCGAATTCGACATCAACCTTGATGTGCGCATTGGATTTGCCGACCGTCAAGGCGGCGAGGCTATTAATGTATTAATTAATCAGGCGGAAAGCGCCTTGAATATATCTATGGAATCGAACACGAAGACGAATATGTACAAAGTTCGTCCTTTTGGTTAGAACTCATGCATGGAGTCTTTCATGAAAATTAAAGCGTTTGTTTTTATTTTATTAATTGCTATATCTTTTTTTCCCGCTCATGCATCTGCACAGAGCGAGGTGTACGGCGATTTGCCAGACGTTTTGAATGAGATACAAATTACGGATAACCGCGCAACATTTACTCTTTCTGATTTAGGTATAACAGAAAGAACCCTGCTCGGACCTTTAAGTGAAACGACTATACTTTTTAGCGTTCCGTCAAACTGGCAACTGACCGCCGGCGGCGTTATACAATTGCAGTTTGAAGTGATTATTAGCGGCATAAACCAAGCGGTTTCAGAAGATGCTAGTTATCCGGTGGGCGCGAATATTATTGTTGAATTTAATAATGTATTAATAGGCATCGTAACTGTTGACCGTTCTGGAAGCTACGTTCAAGAGTTTGCAATACCGAACGAGGCTCTCGTTTCGCCGCGCGAAGACGGGCGCCATGCTATTACCATTACATTAGATTCTCAATTGGGATGTAACTACGAATTAAACGCATCGGCTAAGATAAAACTTACTTCAGTGGTGGATTTGTTTTATCAACAAGGGAAGCCGACTTTAGATTTATCTCGCTTGCCGGCGCCTTTTTATCTGGATAATTCGATTGTAACGGATAGCGCGTTAGTCGTGATTCGAGATAACCCAGACCCCGTTGAACTGCAAGCCGCGCTAAACATTATGGCTGGGTTTGGCGCTATGATAAATGACGATTACAACCTTCAGTTAATTACTTATTCCGCTCTTGACGAATCTCTAAGAGGGCAAAACCATCTTATCTTTGTTGGGTTGCCTGATAGTTTTAGTATATTATCAAGCGTTAACTTTACTTCGCCTCAATCTAGCTGGGTTGAAGGAGACGGCGTTTTACAACTTGCTTTATCTCCTTGGAATCCATCGAAGACAGTTTTATTTGTGAGCGGAAATTCTTTTGAGGCGCTCTCAAAAGCGGCTCATGCTTTGAGCTCTGGTAACGTCTTAATTTACCAAAATCCTGAAATTGCTTATATATCTAATGTCCAGTTTTTACCCGCTGATATACCTGTGGTAGAACAGTTTACATTGGAAGATATAGGCTATGCTACAAGCATCTTAGAAGGCGTAGGCGGGCAGTCTGACGAGTTTACTTTTTATGTCTCTAAATCGCAAATTGTTAGCAGCGATGCGTATTTTGAAATCATTTACAATCATTCCGGTTTAAGCGATTACTCCGCTTCGGCTTTTTCATTATCATTAAATGGCAATGTGTTTTTTACAAAGTTACTATCGGAAGAAACTGAACAAGTCACAACTTTACAAATTAGAATTCCGCCAGGGTTTTTGCGATACGGCGAGAACACCCTTGAATTAGACGTTGATTTGTTGGTTGGGCAAGGTTGCGAAGCCGGCGCATTTGTTGAGCCATGGTTTAGCGTTTCAAACCAATCTTTGTTTTTTCTACCGTCTTCTGAAGAGCCTTTATCAAAAACCTTGTTGCATGATTTGAAGTTTTACCCTGAACTTTTTACGGTAACTAGCGACTTAAGCGAAATTACTTTTATCTTACCTGAATCGAATGTGGACGCTTGGCGTACAGCCGCTCAAATTTCCTACCAACTTGGTCTAACCGCGCAGCCAGACATTTCAAATATTCAAGTGGCTTATGGGAATGCTGTTTCTGACAGCGTAAAAGAAAACCAATCCATGATTATTATTGGTAAGCCAAGCGAAATACCCTTTGTTTCTGAAATTAATGACTTTTTGCCAGCGCCTTTTGACCTAGCCACAAATACCGCGAGCGAAAAGCAGTTGATGATATCTTACCGTATTCCTGAGGGGCAAAGCGTCGGTTATTTAGAACTGCTACAATCTCCTTTTAATAGCGAGAAAACTATACTGTTTATCTCAGGAAATTCCGATTTAGGCGTGCAACTAGCGGGCGATACGCTTATCTTCCCAACGCTTCAAGACCAACTTGCCGGCGTATTTGCGGTAACCAATGGGCTTCAAATCGCTACGGGAAGCGCCAGTTCTTCTTTTTCAGTTATTGGTCAAGGCATACCTAACGCTGAACAGGTAACGGAAATTTCTATTTCTCCTCAAACAATGCCAAGAGATATTGAAACGCCCGTTTGGTTGCTCCCATTCCTTGTTACCACATTTCTAACTATTTTCGTTGTAGCCATTTTAGTTTTTAGAAGGTTCTTGATGAAAGATAAATTGCGGCGTATGCAAGAAAGCCTATTGGATAAACTGGTTGATGAACAAAAAGATGAAAACCAAGAACATAAAGCGTAATAAAAATAAATAAAAGATTGAGGGAGACTTCTAAAAAGTCTCCCTCAATAATTAATTTCGTAACGATATGCTTCTGACCAGGGCAACCGCTGATAAGAACCCCTATTAAAACAAAAAGGCGCCTCAGGCAGGAGTCGAACCCATCGCGTCCCCTGCCCAGGGGGCAACCGCTGATAAAACCCCTATTAAAACAAAAAGGCGCCTCAGGCAGGAGTCGAACCCATCGCGTCCCCT